>ERZ772875.77-NODE-77-length-110142-cov-6.143841_pt1 | contig 110142 bp, 91 predicted proteins | sample MGYA00580585_ERZ772875 | MGnify/ENA primary metagenome ERZ772875 (study PRJEB29015, sample SAMEA2737736) | human gut metagenome | biome: human gut; feature: human-associated habitat; material: faeces | place: China | collected 2012 ... | reverse complement strand
GAACGAGGAAAACCGTTGCCATTCACTGGTTTGCCAGCAGCTGGAAGACGGAGGATTCCTACAGACCGTTCCTGCTAAGTTTTCTTGTTTCTATCTTCATATTAATATGTGCAAGTATTATCATGTTCCTCCTTATTTTCAGGCCCTTTAAAAACATTGTACGGCTTTCCGAGCATATGAACAGGCAGAATACGCATACACTTACTCCTTATACAGGAATGCTTTCAAAGGACGAAACGGGAGATCTGATTTTATCCTTCAATCAAATGACGGAACGAATTAATGAGTTGTCATCCAGCCTTCTGAATAATGAGATGCAGCTGAAAAATGCACAGATAGAGGCGCTGCAGGCCCAGCTTAATCCTCATTTTTTTTATGGGACACTGGAAAGTATACGGATGATTGCAGAAGCCAGCCATCAGGAGCTGATTTCAGAAATAACCTTTGCATTCGGAAAGCTGATGCGTTATTCCCTTTCCAGAGAATATCTGGTTCCGGTCTCTATAGAGATAGATATGACACAGCAATATGTATCCATTCAGGAAAAAAGGCTAGTCAGCCGCTTCGATGTGGAATGGGAACTTTGTGAATTGGATGAAAAATGGAGATGCCCTAAATTTGTCCTGTTCAGTATGGTTGAAAATGTTTTTTCACACAATGTGAGCAAATGCAGAAACTTTATACAGATTAGTGTAAGTGTGACAAAAGAAGGGGAAGATTTGATTTTTACAGTTTCCAATACCGGTCCGGGGGTTTCACAGGGACGTCTTGAGGAACTTCATTATCTGTTAGAGCACCCAAGAGAACGTGATACTATGAAAAGTGAGAACAATGGGCGCAGTATTTTTAATATCAGTGACAGGCTGAAATTGTTTTATGGGGAAGGATATCATTTTACGATAGAAAGTGAGGAAAATGTGCTCACTACATGCAGTGTGCGTATTCACAAGCATTTTATTGATTTCTGAGGGAGGAAAATATGGGGCTGAAAGTATTGCTGGTAGATGATGAATATATCGTGTTGAAGGGGCTCGAAATCATGCTGGGGGAACAGAAGGAGATTGCGCTTGAGATAATGACGGCCATGGATGCGGTGGACGCGATGGAAAAGCTGGCCGACTGGTGTCCGGATGTGATTATTGCAGATATCAATATGCCGGAGATAGACGGGCTGACCATGCTGGAACAAATCAGCGGAGCTCATCCTCAATGCAGATTTATTATTGTCAGCGGATATGAGGATCAGGAGTATTTGAAGAGAGCGCTGAAGCTGCATGTAGCGGATTATTTGACGAAACCGGTTGATAAAGCTTATTTGATTCGCCGTTTGAAAGGGATTGGGGAAGAAAAACAGGCACAGATTAAGAATATGCTTTTGAAAATAAGGCTGATGCTGTTTTCGGGAGGACAGTTTCAGGAGCAGGATTTAACCAGGGATGAGATCAAGAGACTGTTTCCTAATCCTTGGTTTGCCCTTTGTGCTGCGGGGATTCCTTCTTTTGAAGCGGAGAAGCTGCAGCCCGGGATTGCCGCTTATTTTGATAATTGCTATGTGTTTTCCCATAATAACTGGAGTGTTTTCCTGTTGAATTATTCTGTGCGAATCGGAGTTAAAGAACTGCGCACTTTGCTGCAGAGAACATTTGCCGGAATGGCGTGCGGGATTTCTCTTTTTTCGGAGGAAGAAGGGATACAGAATATTTTCCTGCCATATCAGAGAGCGCTGTGTGATCTTGTCTTATCTTTTCTTCCGGCAGAAGCCGCTGTCAGAGAACGGATCGCCGTCAGGATTTCAGAGCATACGCTGCAGCCGGCTATACGTGTTCTTATGTTTGAGTATAGTATTACGGATTATATTAATGAAGTCTGTAATCCCGATTGGGATATCATATTAATTTTCCTTCTGGTTTTTACGGAGGCGCTGGCGGCTAATATTTTGATTGCCGGGATCAGTCTGTCTCCGGAAACAATACGGCAGCTTTATCAGCAGCAGGCAGAAACGGTACATGATAAAAGGACACTTTGTGCTTTTATGGAAAAATCGCTGAACTTCTGGTATGATTCCTTCACGCCTGCCGAGCAGGAACAATATTCGTCTAAAATTGCCATGGCCTGTGAATATATGGAAATGCATTATGAACAGGATATTGCACTGGAACAGGTGGCTGAGTATATTTCGATCAATCCCAGCTATCTTAGCTATATATTCAAAAAGGAAACCGGAAGCACCTTTCTGCAGTATCTGACAAATATCAGGCTGCAGAAGGCCTGCAGGCTGATGACAGATAATCCGGAATTGTCTTTGGATGACGTGGCGGCAAAAACAGGGTATCATTCAACCTCTTATTTTCATAAAATATTCCGCAGCAGGTTTGGGATGAGTCCCAGGCAGTGGCTGCAGAGGGAACACAGGCATACTTAATGAAAGCAAAGAGAACTATTGGCAGAACAATAGTTGACACATTAATAAATGATAAACAGAACACATGCTCGTAACGGCTATGACAGGTAATACCGAAATATATACGCATAGATACATTCCCGCTGTCAATTTGGCGGCTTTTTTGGACTTGACCCATCTAATAATTTCAGCCTCTATTATATTTCTCGATCCCGAAAAAGCAATTAAGGTTACCGTTCAGGCCCACAATGGGCTTGACAAAAGAAAAATCCATGGTTTAATGGTAAGGAATTGCTGTTTTGCGGTGAAACTCCTCTTATTTACCCAACTGAGAGAAAACGGTGACAGCTTAATTATGAATGAAAAAACAACTGTATTCTGGTATTATATATAGTATTAATACTAATTTATTAAATACGAGTCCGGAGGATGCTATGATTAAGAAAATAAAAAGAAAATATACCGATCAGACGCTGCATCAAAAAGTAAGGCTTTCCATTTTGCTTTTTTCACTGCTGCCTTTGCTCTGTCTGGCATGTATTTCTCTTCCTCTCATTTATAAAAATCAGGTTGGCAAAATCCAGGAGGAAGTATATGAAGAACTTCAGAACAGGGCTGACGATATGAACTATGAAATGAATACAATAGAACTGATGGCCAAGACTGTATGGTCTGATACAACCTTTATTACGGAGGTGGGAAAGGCCGCTATTGACGGTAGTCTGGGAGAATATAACCGTTATATTTTTCAGGAACAGACTTTGTCGGCTCTTAGGGTAATTACCAGTATAAGCCAGGTACAAAGTGCGAGAATTCATTTGGATTATCCGGGTGTGCGGGAATATTCTTCTTATTTATATAGTATGGACAGAGCGAAGGACAGTCTCTGGTATGAGGACAGAAATTCCCTTACATATAATGGTGCATGGTACATGAATGTAACGGATAAGCAGTCTTATGGAACTTATTCGGATTATTTTACAGAGAAAAATATGGCTTCTTTTGTTATCCCGATAAGAATCAGCAGTGAACTGACCGGCATTTTTGAGATTATGCTGCCAATGAAGGCTATTGTGCCGGAATTATATAGTGGCCTGCAGAATCAGGATATATTTTTGATTGATTCAAAAAACAGGATTTTAGGGATAGAGGCAGAAGGAAATTTTGGAGGTATTACCAGGGAAAATCTGGAGGCAATGATGGGAGTTGCTTCACTGGATGATTATGATGCACAGGGAATACAAATTTATCATGGTGTATGGAAGCATTCTCCTGTGATTCTGTCGGTAAGCAGAAATGAAAGAAAGGGTGTTTATCTGATGGAGATTACCTCCGTGAAGAAACAGTATCAGACTATGGCTGTGCAGATTATAGGAATTCTGTTGATAGAAGTTCTGATGACGGTTCTTTTGCTTAAAGCTATTAATCGTATTGTAAAACGTTTGCTGCATGATTTTGATATCTTTTCCGAATGTATGAGGAAAGTGGAAAATGGAAATCTGGATGTGGAAATTCCCAGACTGGAGCAGGTGGAAATAAATGCGGTTGCAATGGAATATAACAGGATGCTTGGTAAAGTAAAGCAGTTGATGGAAATCAATATCCATAGGGAAGTAATGGTAAAAGAGGCACAGCTCAGAAGTCTGGAGAAACAAATCAACTCCCATTTTCTCTATAACGTATTGGATTCAATTAAGATGATGGCGGAGGTAAAAGGGATTTACAACGTATCCGATGCACTTTTGGCACTGGCAAGAATGTTCCGCTATAATCTGCGGATTGACAGCCACAGTGTTACATTGCAGGAAGAAATTTCTTATCTGGAAAGCTATTTGAAGCTGTGTAATATAAGATATGATTATTATATTAATCTCAGTGAAAATGTGGAAGATCCTGCAAGAAATCTTAAGGTTCCCAAAGTGCTCCTTCAGCCTATTGCAGAAAATTCTATTTCCTATGGACTGGATGAACTGGCGGAGGATACAACAATCTATTTGAAAGCTTATATAAAGGATGATTGTGCTTTTATAGAAATGACTGATATGGGGAAAGGAATGGATGAGGAAAAGTTGGAGAAGGTCCGGGAAGTGATTCGCAGCGGAGGCGGAGGAAATAACTCAACGAACGGAATCGGGCTGCATAATATTCATGAAAGAATCCGGCTAATGTATGGAGAAGAATATGGTGTTGAAATTTTTTCCAGAGAAAACTGTTATACAAAAGTGGTGATGACAATACATGCGGAGGAGATAGTATGAGAAGGATTTTACTGGTGGAAGATGAAAAAATGATCCGATATGGAATTTATGTAATGATTGAGAACAGCGGAGTTCCCTACAGTGAAATAACGGAATGCCGTAATGGAAAGGATGCAGTCGAATATTTGAAAAATACCAGATATGATCTTGTCCTGACAGATATAAAAATGCCGATAATGGGAGGATTGGAACTTTCGAGGTGGATATGTGACAATCTGGATGCGGAAGAACGTCCTCTCATAGTTGCAATCAGCGGTTATGCAGAATTTGAATATGTGAAAGGTATGATGAAATTTCAGTCTATGGATTATCTCTTAAAGCCGGTTGACAGGGAGGAACTCGGAAAGATTCTTTGGAATGCAGAAGAAATTCTAAGGAAAAGGGGTGTGGAAAGTCCTGATATGGGAAATTCCGGTGATACGGAGGTTACCGGTGTAAACAGATATAAAATGCAGAGGGCGGTTGACTATATCAGGCAGAACTATGGAAAACCGATAGATATGGCTGAGGTATCCAATTATGTTTCTATGAATTATTCCATGTTTTCAACTACTTTTAAAGAATTTACAGGAGAAAATTTCAGTTCTTACCTGAGAAAGCTGCGTATTGAAAAAAGTAAAAAATTTCTCTTAAACACGGATATGAGCATTTTGGAAATCTCTCAGAAGGTCGGTTTTGAGGATGCAAGACGTTTTGCGAAGGTATTCAAAGAAGAAACGGGACTGACACCTACTGCCAGCAGAGATAAGATGATGGCAGAGAAAAAATAACACATAAAACAAAATCTGACCCATTTTTCCCCAGGCCTTTTTCCAATATAATAATCTCATAATGATGTCGACATTAATATTATAGGTACTAAGAGTATATATCAGGAAAGGGAGAAGAAAAGTGAAAGCAGAAAAATGGTTGGCACTGATTCTGGCTGGCTGTATGGGAATATGTTGTCTGGCAGGGTGTGGTAATTCTACAGGTAATGGAGGTAAGACCTCTGCAAATGCAGATACAGCGGTACAGGGCAGGGAAAGTTCGGATACGGAAAAGGTGAAGCTTACAGCTTTGATTTCCAAACATAGTCTCACAAAAGATGTAAATGAGATGGAATGGCTGAATCTGCTGGAAGAAGAAAATGGAGTTGATGTGGAATGGCAGCAGATAACTGCAGATTGGGATCAGAAAAAAAGTGTTATGTTTGCCGGAGGAGATATTCCGGATATTTTGGTCAAAGCAACAGTAACAACAGATTTTGCAACTTATAATGGCCTTTTCGAGAATCTGGCTCCTTATATAGATTCAGGTGAAATGCCCAATGTTGCTAAGATGTTTGAGGATCATCCGGAGCTGAGAGTACTAAGTACAGATGAAAATGGAGCAATTTATGGGATTCCAAATTACAGAAGTCTCTGGCCAAGAACAAACAGAGTGCTGTATATAAACAAGACCTGGCTGGATAATCTGGGATTACAGGTACCGGCAACAATGGATGAATTGGAAGAAGTCCTTATTGCATTCAAAAATGAAGATCCCAATGGCAATGGAGATACAAAAGATGAAATACCGCTGGATTTTTCCGGGTTTCCCACTTTTATGCTGGGATGCTTTGGGGTGCCCATGATGAATGAAAGTGATGGTTATTTCGTAGAAGATGGTAAAGTAAAGAATTATCGTGTGGATGAACGCTATAAGACCTTTATGATATGGCTGCAGAAGCTGTATGGGGAAGGTTTGATAAATGAAGAAGTTATTACACAGGATTATTCTAAGTTTCAATCACTGGCACGCGGAGAGGGAAGTACCGCAAAAGTTGGTGTTACCCTTGGTTGGGAAAGCGGAGATCGATTCGGGACTGGTGTGGCAGATCAGTATCTGCCCCTGCCGGCATTGAAGCCGCATGCGGATTCCGATGAAAATGAGGTTTATTGGGGGTATTATTCGGATAATAACTCGGTTAATGCTGCTACAGCAGCCTTAAGTGCAAACTGCAAAAATAAAGCGGAAGCTGTGAAATTTATTGATGCTTTTTATGCAGAAGATATAGGAATTCAAGTTTTGTTTGGCGGTATGAATGATGTGGATAAATGTCTTCAGGATAATGGGGATGGAACCTATACTGTTCTTCCTCCTGCGGATTCCAGTATTGATGCAGGTACATGGAAATGGACAAATTCCTTTGCAGATTACAGCCCTTATTATATTCCGGATGATATGAAAGATAAGCTGACAATGGGTGAAGATATGCAGAGAGTCCTTGAGGAAAGAATTCCTCTTGAAGCAACGCTGGATATGATGGAGAAAAAATGTGAGACTTATCCGGCCAAATTCATAACTTATACTACAGATGAAAACTCCGATTTGGCAATGACACAGGCTAATATAAATAATATTGTTGATCAGACATATTCCGCATGGCTTACGGATTCTTCGAGAAATATTGAAGAAGAATGGGATGCTTATGTACAGTCTGTATATGACATTGGTCTGACACAGAATCTGGAAATCAGACAGACTGCGTATGAGAGATATCTGACATCGATGAAGTAATCTGAAGAATTCAGGAGCCGGGAAAACATATAGAGTTAGTTTTCCCGGCTCTTATCAGATAATCAATTAAAAAAATACCAACGGAGGTATACTATGGGACGAAAAATTTTGTCTGGTTTAAAAAAAGACTGGCAGCTTTGGGCAATGATATTGCCGGCTCTTGCCTATATTATTATATTTTGCTATGTGCCTATGTACGGAATACAGCTCGCATTTCGTAAATACGATTTTTCCAAAGGACTGACTGGTGGTGATTGGGTAGGGTTTAAATACTTTATCCAATATTTCGAAAGTCCCATGTTCTGGACTACTCTTAGAAATACTTTTGTTATTTCTTTTTTCACTCTGGTATGCGGATTTCCTGCTCCGATTCTTTTGGCTCTGGTGGTTAATTCACTGAGACAGAAGAAATTGAGAAGGGTAGTGCAAACCGCAGTATACATGCCCTACTTTATTTCAACGGTGGTCATGGTTGCCATACTTCAGATTTTGCTTTCACCTTCTACCGGCGTAGTCAGTAATTTTCTTAAAAGTTTACATATAATACCGCAATCAATAAATCTGCTGGGCACTCCCAGTGCTTTTGTACCGGTTTATGTGCTGTCAGGAATCTGGCAGTCTGCCGGATGGAACAGTATAATTTTTATAGCGGCGCTGGCCTCTGTGGACGGGCAGCTGTATGATGCCGCAAAGGTAGATGGCGCTAATCGCTGGCAGCAGGTGATCCATGTGGAGCTGCCTGCAATTGTTCCTACCATTGTTATACTTTTGATTATGAATATGGGACGTGTGCTGAGCGTTGGTTTTGAAAAAGTATTCCTGATGCAGAATGACCTGAATCTGTCAGTATCTGAAGTTATTTCGACTTATGTTTTTAATATAGGCGTACAATCGGGGCAGTTCAGCTTTGGATCCGCAGTAGGGCTTTTTAATACGGTTATTAACTTTGCATTTCTGATGATTGCCAATATGGTGTCGAAGAAGGCTGCGGATATCAGTCTGATGTAGGAGGAGAGAAGATGAAAACAGTAGGAAAGAGAATGCAGCAAAGCCTGTCAGACCGTATTTTTTATATCATTGCAACGGTGATTGCAGTTGCCGCATTGGTGATTGTTTTGTACCCCATGTATTTTATTGTTATTGCCTCTTTCAGTAATTCTAATATGGTAAATCAGGGACTGGTATCTTTGCTGCCAAAGGATATTAATTTTTATGGATATCGCAAAATACTTGAGAGGACGGATCTTTGGGTAGGATATAAAAATACAATTATTTATACAGTATGCGGAACCCTGCTGAATCTGGCGGTGACTCTTCCGGCAGCCTATGTGCTGGCGCAGAGCAGATTCAGGGCGCGCCGTGTTGTGATGCCGCTTTTTGTTATAACGATGTACTTCGGAGGAGGTATGGTACCTACATATATGCTGGTGAAAACACTGCATCTTACCAATTCTCCGCTGATTATGATAATTATGGGAGCGGTAAGTGTCTACAACGTAATAATTACAAGGACTTTTTTCGAGAATTCTATACCGGCAGAACTGCAGGAAGCGGCGGAACTGGATGGCTGTTCTCATTTCAGATATTTTTTGTCCATAGTCCTTCCTTTATCCAAAGCGGTTATTTCTGTAATAACATTGTATTATGCGGTAGGCCACTGGAATGATTTTTTTAATGCGCTGCTTTATTTGAATAAGGATGAATACCAGCCGCTTCAAACGATTCTGAGGAATATTCTGATCAGCAACCAGGCTATGGCAGGTACCACAGGCGCAGGAGAAGGGAGCTATGCACAGCAGTATGCGGATCAGATTAAATTTGCTGTGATTATTGTTTCTACAGTGCCGGTATTGTGCATCTATCCGTTTATCCAGAAGTATTTTGAAAAAGGTGTGATGATTGGAGCCGTTAAAGGTTAATCATGTAAGGAGAGAAAATGAAAAAAGCCGGAGATTTTGTCCTGTTGGAAGCAGGACAAAAAATACGTATTATTTATTCTGAAAAAGAAAACAGCGCGGTAAAATGCGCGATCCTGAATTTAGCCGAAGATATAAAAAAAGTGTGTGACTGCGTTGTGGAACCGGGAAATATTACCGGAAGGAATGCTCAGGAGAATGGACCGGAGATAATCGTTGCTACTATGGATACCCCCTGGTTTTCTGAAATTATGCCTGAAGCAGTTTTGCCTGCTGTGGAAAAAATAAGGGATGCACAGGGAGTGGGACGCTGGGAAGCATATCTGCATCAGATTTCCGATAATTCTTTCTGTATTATAGGAGCAGACCGAAGAGGGACTGTTTTCGGTATTTATGATTTAAGTGAACAGATAGGGGTATCGCCGTGGTATTTTTGGGCAGATGTTCCTGTAAGAAAAAAGAAGCGCTTTGCTTTTTCAAACGATTACAGTAAAGCGGACTGGCCGGATGTACAGTACAGAGGGATTTTCCTGAATGACGAGGAAGAACTGGATGCCTGGTCAAAGATACATACAAAAGATGATACGATCGGTCCGGAAACCTATGCACATATCTTTGAATTGCTGCTGCGGTTAAAAGCAAACTATATCTGGCCTGCCATGCATGTGAATTACTTTAACAGTGACCCTGAAAACGGAAGACTGGCTGAGAAAATGGGGATTGTTGTTGGAACATCTCATTGTGATATGCTGCTTCGCAGCAACCAGAATGAATGGACTCCATGGCTGAAGAAAAAAAACTATGAGAATATCAGATATGATTACTCGCTTTCCGGAGAAAACAGGGAAATAATTCAGGAATATTGGGCAGAAAGTGTGGAAATGAACCGAAATTATGAGGTGTGCTATACCGTTGGCATGCGTGGGATTCATGATTCGGGATTCGTAACGGAAGTCATTGATCAGGATACCTCTCTGACACAGTCTGAAAGAACAGAAAAGAAGATTCATTTGTTGGAGAAGGTGATTTCAGATCAGAGAGAGATTTTAAAGGAAGTGCTGGGTGAAGAAAAAGGGAATAGTGTGCCGCAGACATTTATTCCATATAAGGAGGTTCTGGATTTATATGACGGGGGCCTGCAGGTTCCTGAGGATGTAACATTGATATGGGTAGATGATAATTTCGGATATATGCGGCGTTATCCCGGAAAAGAGGAGCAGGAGAGAAAAGGCGGGAATGGCTTATATTATCATGCCTCTTATTGGGCGTCCCCCGGTATGAGTTATCTTTTTTTCAATTCCATTCCCCTGGCACAAACAGGGAATGAATTGAAAAAGTGTTGGGAATCCGGTATCAGAAAAATGTGGGTACTGAACGTGGGAGCCCTGAAACCTTTGGAAATAGATATGGAATTTTTCCTGCGCTATAGTTGGGAAGCAGGGAAGAACACAAGAAATACAAAAGATGTAACTCAGTTTATATCCCGCTGGATTAACAGAAATTTTTCCGGAAATTTTGGCATGGATGCGGCAGAAATCTATAATTTGTTTGCACAGATTAATAATGTATGTAAACCAGAGCATCTGCAGTCGGATAAGTTTTCACAGAACGCATATGGGAATGAGGCAAAGTACAGGATTGATATCTTAAAAGATTTATCGGACAGAGCGGGAAAAATTTATCAGTTTCTTCCGGAAGAGGAAAAAGATGCTTTTTTCGAATTGTTTTTGATGAAACTTCAGGCTTCTTATTATATAAATGCTTCTTTTTATTTCGCAGACAGGAGCCGGTTTTTCTGGGAGCAGGGAGGTATGCAGGCTGCAGACAGCTATCTGGAAAAATCAAGACAGATGGATCGAAGGAAACAGGAACTGTTATATTACTATAATCATTTGATGCAGGACGGAAAATGGGAAGGGATTTTAACACCCGAAAGTTTTTCGCCTCCTCCGACAGTACTGTATCCGGCAGCCAAACCGGCTTTGGTTATTGGAGCGGCTTCTCTTGGAGTCATCCGGGAGGATAATTTTATATTTCATTCGCATGGGGGAATAGAAAAGATAATTACCCTTTTTAATAAAGGATGCGGAGAGATTGGCTATAAGGCGGCAGTCCCGAAATGGCTGGAGGTCAGTGAAACAGAAGGCTGTGTTGCGGCAGAAAAAATACTGACTGTTCGTATACGCGAAAGCGAACGTAAGATATGCTTTGAACAGGGCAGAACAGGGCAGATTATTATTACCGGAGAAGATGGAATAAGGTATGAAATTGAGATACAGGCTGAGAAAGAGACGGCTTATCCGTATAGGGAACATGCTTTTTATGCGGAAGCAGACGGTTATATATCCATCCCTGCCGATGGATACAGCGAAAATGTGTGTACGAAAGAAGCAGCCTGGAGGAAGATAGAATATCTGGGAAGAGGCTGGGGAGCGGCAATGGAAGCATTTCTGGAAGCAGCTCAGGACAGGGCAATTGAGTCCGATGCTCCCGGTATTTCAGATATAAGACAGGATTGTTATCTGAAGTATCCGTTTTTCCTGGAGAACAGCGGTGCATTTTTGCTGGAGATACACCGTTTTCTGACACTGAATCCAACGGGAAAAGTACGGTTTGCTGTTGGGGTGGATAACGAACGGCCTGTTCTTATAGAAACGGATACGGTTGATGAGTGGAAGGGCTGCTGGAAGGATGCTGTTATGAATGATGGGGAAAAGCTCTATCATATGCTTCCCTGGCTTTCATCAGGCTATCATATATTAAAAATATATCCTGTGGATCAATACGTGACGCTGAACAAATTGGTTATCTATACAGAAAAATGGAAGGAGAGTAATTTCGGCCCCTTTGAGAGTGCTTTTTATGATGGAATAAAGTGGAATACGGCGAAAGGAGCAGATATGATTCCGGTAAATACAGAAGAGAATCAGTCAGGCTTCTGGAGGGAACTTTATGGGAATCCTGCTGACAGGGAACTGCTGCTTCCGATGCTGTATGCGGCACCAGATTTTTGGAAAACAGAAAGACTGTATACACGCAGTGACGAGAAAGAGAACCGTTTGGGAGTCGTCAGGTACACATGCTGCCAGGATGGTACGAAAGATATATTGCATCAATTTGGGGAAGGACTGTTTATGGAGGTTGATGGAATAGCAGCTTTTGAAGCGGAGTATGCATTAGAAAACTCAGAAAATGCATATGTAACAGCCTCACTTCCGGATGGAAAGTATTATTGGAGCCATACCCAGGCAGAAACAGATGGCGGTTCAGGTTTTGCCATGATGATAGAGGGGAAAGGAAGATACTGGGAAAATGCGCTGGAGGGGCCGGGAATGCATTATCGGATCAGAATACAGAATCCAGGGACGTATTTTGTATGGCTGTTGATGAAGTTTGAAGATGCAGACAGTGATTCCTGTTACCTGTTAGCAGATGGAATGCAGCAGGATGCAGACCGGATATTTTCTTCTCATGGAGGATTTTTTACATATAGTATGAAACAAAGATGGCATTGGCGTGCAGTTGCTGCTTTGGATTTGAATGCGGGGGAACATATTTTATCTGTTATGGGTAAAAAATCAGGGCTTCGTATTGACCGGATTTATATGACTCAAGGCAATGAATGGCCGCCGGTAGATGCTGATTGGAGGGAAAGCAGAAGAATTCTGTTTGAGTAGGAGATTGTGCCGATACCGTCATCTGTGCCAATCGCCAAAAGTTGCCAGTAATGCTCTTTTAGTGTTATGATTGCATCAGTACTTACCGTTCAGTATGATATATGTATGGAAAAGCAAGAGGTATGCGGCATGGAAATCAGAACACTTCGCTATTTTTTAGCAATAGTCCAGGAAGGCAGCATAACAAAAGCGGCGGAAATGCTTCATATTACACAGCCGACGCTCAGCAGACAGATGATGGATCTGGAACAGGAGCTGGGAACAGTTTTGTTGATTCGGGGAAAACGTTCCGTTACATTAACGGAGGATGGCCTGCTGTTTAAACAGCAGGCGGAAGAAATTGTTGATTTAGCCGACAAAGCAGAAAACGCATTCCGCGATAAAACAGAAAAGATAAGCGGCACCATTGCAATTGGGGCGGCGGAAGCATTGGGAAGCCGGATACTGGCCTCTTATATGAAAAGATTTTCTGACAAATATACTGATGTGCAGTTTGAACTGTATAATGAAATGGCGGATCATATCAAGGATAAGATTGACAAGGGAATACTGGATATAGGGCTGGTATTGGAGCCGATTGATACAAGCAAATATGAATTCATACGTTTCTCAGGAAAAGAAACGTGGGGCATCCTGTGCCGGAAGGATCATCCTCTTACCAACAAGGAACGTATTGCGGTGGAAGATATCAGGCCGTATCCGCTGATCCTGCCAAGCCGGGAAAAGGCGTTGAGCGAGGTGCTTAACTGGTTGGGATGCGAGGAAAGAAATTTAAAGGTTCCGGTCAAGTATAATCTGCTATCTAATGTAGCTCTTTTAGTGGAAGCAGGCATGGGGTGTGCGGTATGTCTTGACGGGGCATTGTCTATCCATTACAGTGAGGAGCTCTGTTTTTGTCCTGTATATCCGGAGCATACTACCCGGTGTGTGCTTTTATGGAAAAAGAACCGGCTTTTTCAACCGGCAGCTTCACTGTTTATACAAATGCTCCATAGCCGCTTGCCAGAATGACATGGGGCGGCGATATCTTCCTCTGAAGCATGGAATAATTATAGCCTGCTGCACAGTTAACTGTGTGTCAGGCTTATTTTTTATGCAGGAATACATAATAGGCATGATAGTGGATACATCATAAGTATTAGACATTTTAAATATCCGGAAATACAATAAACAGGAATGGAGGTATCTTATGAAGTACACAAAATTAGGAAATTCGGATTTGACTGTTTCTCGCATCTGTATGGGGTGTATGGGGTTTGGCGATGCGGCAAGAGGGCAGCACTCATGGACACTGGATGAGGAGCACACCAGGGAAATTATCAAAAGAGGGCTGGAGCTGGGTATTAATTTTTTTGACACGGCGATCGCGTACCAGAGTGGAACCAGCGAGCAGTTTTTGGGCAGGGCTTTAAGGAACTATGGCAAAAGAGAAGACTTTGTGGTGGCAACCAAGTTCCTTCCCCGCACAAAAGAGGATATAGAGGCGGGAATTTCCGGACAGAAACATATTGAAAAGATGATTGATAAAAGCCTTGAGAATCTCGGCATGGATTATGTGGATCTCTACATTTACCACATGTGGGATTATAAGACGCCGCTTTATGAGATCATGGATGGCCTGAACCGGATCGTAAAAGCAGGAAAAGCAAGGTATATCGGTATCTCCAACTGTTTTGCGTGGCAGCTGTGTATGGCAAATGAACTGGCAGAAAGGGAAGGGTTTGCAAAATTCGTTTCCGTCCAGGGACATTATAACCTGATTTTCAGGGAAGAGGAACGGGAAATGGTTCCGTACTGCAGAGAGGAAAATATTGCACTCACCCCTTACAGCGCGCTGGCGGGAGGAAGGCTTTCCAAACGGCCGGGTGAGCGCTCGAAACGTCTTGAGGAAGACAGCTACGCAAAATTGAAATATGATGCATCCAGAGATCAGGACGAATTGATTATAGGAAGGGTAGCTCAGCTTGCGGCTGAGAGAAATGTGTCCATGACAGAAATCGCCCTGGCCTGGCTTTTGACAAAGGCAGCATCCCCGGTAGCGGGAGCCACGAAGTTCCATCACGTTGAGGGCGCGGCACATGCGGCGGAGCTTACTTTAAGGGAAGAGGAAATCAATTATCTGGAGGAAGCCTATGTTCCCCACCGCCTGGTCGGAGTTATGGCACAGAATACTGCAGCCCCGAAAGCAGAAAGGCCTGTTTGACCGGCAGGGGAAGCAGCAGCGGTAATGCCCTGGGAAGAAAGAGCACCTAAGGGGCTTGACAAAAGAAAAAGAACAGCGTTTAATGATAGATAATATTTACTGGATTTACATAAGTAAATGAAAGATATGTCATTAAGGAGCGGTAACATGAAGGGGAAAAAAGGTACAATTATTGCGGCAGTCCTGTTAATTCTGGTATGTGTGGGAGCGGGAGCGTTGTATTTGAGGTTCCGGCCTTCCGCAAATGTAGGAAGCAAGAATATAACGGTGACAGTCGTTCATGCCGACAGTACGGAAAAAGAATTCCGGTATCAGACGGATGCCGAATATCTGGGAAAGGTTCTGGAGGATGAGCAGCTTGTGGAAGGGGATCAGGGACAGTATGGTCTGTTCATTACCGTTGCGGACGGGGAACAGGCGGACGATTCCAAACAGCAGTGGTGGTGCTTGACCAAGGGCGGGGAGATGGTGAATACCTCCGCGGACCAGACGCCCATTGCGGACGGGGATCGCTATGAACTCACTCTGAAGGAAGGCTATTGATGGCTGGCCTCAAAGTGAAGGAGACAGCGCTCCTGGCTTTGTTAAGCGCTATTTTACTCATCGGGCAGATAGCGCTGGGGTTTCTTCCCAACATTGAAGTCGTTACTCTGCTCATCATGGTGTACAGTATTGTCTTCCGAAAAAAGGTCTTTTTTATTATATATGTTTTTGTTCTGGCGGAAGGACTGGTATACGGCTTCGGGATCTGGTGGTTCAACTATCTGTATGTGTGGAGTATACAGGCGGTTATCAACCTTCTTTTCCGAAAACAGAAGTCTGTGGTTTTCTGGAGTATTCTGTCCGGCTTTTATGGAATTACCTTCGGCGCTCTCTGTTCGCTTCCTTATTTTGCGATAGGGGGACCGTCAGCCGCGTTTGCCTACTGGGTATCCGGCCTGGCTTATGATATCCCCCATTGTATCGGAAATGTGGCCTTGTGCCTTGTGCTGTTCAGGCCCCTTGTATATATACTGCGGAAAAGCTGCAGGGAAATCAATGTCTGTGTGGAGTGATTTCCCCGCAGCTTTTTTCTGCAGATTCTTAGCAAAACATTAACATGCCATACAGTACCGGCATTTTTTCAGTAAAACCGGGGATATATGCGCCTGCGGGGATTCAATTCCTTCCCAAATGGCTGTGGATGCATATAAAAAGTTGTGAGATATTGCTCTATCCATCCGTGCCTTTTTGTACTATAATTACACCCCGGGTATCAGAAATTTTATTTCTGACCCGGTTTTTCCTATTTATTTTAGAAGTGTAATAGAAGTACACATGAGGAGGAAGGTAGGATATGACAGCAGCACAAATAGCAGCAGTAGTTATTTTCTTAGCAATGTTCGGATTGATTGTGTCGGAGAAAATTGAGCGGCATCTCGTTTCCCTGGGGTGTGGGCTTCTGATGATTGTTCTGGTTTTCGGGTTGAGCATGCACAGCATGACGGCCGTCTGGAACACGCTTGCGCTGAAGGATTTTTTTGCGGCAGGCTTCTGGTATCAGGCGGGGGAGTCTTCCGAGTCGTCCTCAGGGATTAACTGGGCGACGATCCTGTTTATTGCAGGAATGATGATCATGGTGGAAGGAATGGGGCGCGCCGGGTTTTTCCGGTGGCTTTGCCTGCGGATTGCAAAAGCGGTGAAGTACAGGACGATTCCGCTTTTCATCACTTTCATGGTGATGTCCAGCATCCTGGCCATGTTTATTGACAGTATTACAGTTATTCTGTTTTTGGCGGCGGCAACGGTGGAATTGGCCCGTCTGCTGAAATTCAATCCGGTTCCTATGATTATTTCCGAGATTTTCTGTGCCAACCTTGGCGGGTCGGCTACGATGTGCGGTGACCCGCCGAACATTATTATAGGGACGTCACTGGGCTATTCTTTCGGGAATTTCATCAGGAATACGGGAATTATTGCACTGATCGCCCTTGTTTTTACCATCGTCTATTTTTATTTCTGCTTCCGTAAGGAGCTGCAGCAAAGCGCCGCGGGAAGGGGAGCGGTGTCTTATCCCAATCCCAGGGATGCGATAGAAAATAAGAAGGATTTTATCATCAGCTGTATTATTTTTGCCTGTGCGGTAGTGCTTTTGATCACTCATGCCCAGACTGGTCTGACAGTTGCTGCCATCGGAGTGTTTATCGGCGCGGTATCTTTGATAACCGCAGGCAGGGAGGCGGTAATCCTGCTGAAAAAGGTGGATTACAAAACCCTGCTGTTCTTTATCGGCCTGTTTATCGTGGTCGGAGGACTGGAACAGACGGGAATCCTGGAGCTGATAGCCGGTTTTATTGCGAAGATAAGCGGCAGCAATGCCATGCTGATGATCGCCATCGTACTGTGGATTTCCGCTATTGCCAGCGCTTTTGTGGATAATATCCCTTTTGCGGCGACGATGGTCCCGGTCATCAAAAGCCTGGCGGCAGCCTCCGGAGTGGATCTTTCGGTACTGGCCTGGACGCTTGCCATGGGAACCGATATCGGCGGCAGCGCCACCCCCATCGGTGCGTCCGCCAATGTCGTGGGTATTTCTGTTGCAGCGAAGGAAGGCCACATGATCGGCTGGGGAAAGTATTGTAAGTATGCGGCGCCGGCGACGATCCTGGTGGTGCTGATATCCATGATCAGTATTTATATCCGGTATTTTTAGGAGAAAGGGGCTTTTATGGACAGACAACTGATTATTTCCGTGGGCCGCGAGTTCGGCAGCGGCGGGCATGTGATCGCGGAGGCTCTGGCGGAGAGGTTCCATCTGGCGCTGTATGACAGCAACCTTTTGGAACATATCGCACAGGAAAAAAACATCGATCACGGAGAACTGAAAAAATTTGATGAGAAGCCGAAGAACAAGCTTCTTTCCCGTACGGTGAGAGGGTATTCCAGTTCGGCCCAGGAGAATCTTGCCAACATGCAGTTTGAGTATTTGAGAAAAAAGGCGGCTGACGGGGAATCCTTTGTTGTTGTGGGCCGCTGTGCGGAAACAAAGCTGAAGGACTTTCCGGGCCTCATTTCCTTTTTTATCCTGGGAGACCGGGAGAAAAAGGCGGAACGAGTGATGCAGGTGTATGGTGTTTCGAAGGAAGAGGCCATACATATGATGGAGAGGGAGGACTGGGAGCGGAAAACCTACCATAATTATTACTGCAAAGGAAAATGGGGGGATTCCAGGAATTATGATTTTTCCATCAACAGCAGCAGGCTTGGAATAGAAGGTACGATAGATATTCTGGAAGGATATGTCAAAACACTTGCCAATGTGTGTATACATGCTAAAATAAAAGAGAAGGTATGAAAATTTATTAAGCTGGGGGAAGTGTTATGGGAAAACAGTTAATTATTTCTGTAGGACGAGAATTCGGCAGCGGCGGGCATGTGATTGCGGAGGAGCTTGCCAGGAGGTTTGGGCTTGTGCTGTATGATAATAACCTGTTGGAGCAGATCGCCGAAGAAAAAGAAATTCCTCACGACGGACTGAAAAAATATGACGAAAAGCCCAAAAGCAGGCTTTTTTCCAGAACGGTCCGGGGATATTCCAATTCCGTGCAGGAGAATCTGGCGAATATGCAGTTTGATTACCTGAAAAAGAAGGCAGCTGACGGGGAATCCTTTGTTGTTGTAGGACGTTGTTCAGAGACGATACTGAAGGGAACGCAAGGGCTGGTGACGGTGTTTGTCCTGGGAGATCCGGATGTAAAGGCGGAACGAATCCAGAAGGTATATGGTGTATCGGAGGAAGAAGCCAGACGGATGATGAAACGGGAGGACTGGAACAGAAAATCCTACCACAATTATTACTGTAAGGGTAAATGGGGAGATTCCAGGAATTATGATTTTTCTATCAACAGCAGTAAGCTGGGAATAGAAAAGACAGTGGATATTCTGGAAACCTGTATAAGGGCGCGTATGTAACCGGATGCAAGAGTAAGCATAGGAAAAGGAGAAGTGACATGGCATTTTATTATGAGGAACCATCCAGAACGTTCAGTGAATATCTTTTGATCCCGGGGTATTCTTCGGCAAAGTGTATCCCGTCGGAAGTGAGTCTGAAAACGCCTCTTGTTAAGTACAGAAGGGGTGAAGAACCTTCTCTGTCCATTAACATTCCCATGGTATCTGCTATTATGCAGTCTGTTTCCGATGACAGGCTTGCGGTCGCCCTGGCACAGGAGGGCGGCCTGTCTTTTATCTATGGCTCCCAGCCCATTGAAAAGCAGGCGGAAATGGTGAAAAAGGTAAAACGCTATCGTGCCGGTTTTGTGGTGAGTGACTCCAATGTATCGCCGGAAATGACGCTGGCGGATGTCCTGCGCCTGACGGAGCGGACAGGCCATTCCACCATTGCGGTTACGGAGGATGGCGGACCGAACGGAAAGCTTCTGGGCATTGTCACCAATAAGGATTACCGCGTGAGCCGTATGAGCCCGGAGTGTAAGGTTAAGGATTTTATGACCAAATTCCAGGATCTGGTCTATGCCCACGAGGAGACAACCTTAAAGGAAGCCAATGATATTATCTGGGAGCATAAAATTAACTGCCTGCCGCTGGTAAATAAGGATCAGGAACTGGTTTACCTTGTTTTCCGGAAAGACTATGATACCCATAAAAATAATGAGCACGAACTGATCGACACCTCCAAGCGCTATATGACCGGAGCCGGCATTAACACAAGAGACTACGAGGAAAGGGTTCCCGCTTTGCTGGAAGCGGGTGCGGATGTCCTTTGTATTGACAGTTCGGAAGGCTTTTCGGAGTGGCAGAAAATTACGATCGACTACATAAGGAATAATTATGGTGATAAAGTAAAAGTAGGAGCCGGAAATGTGGTGGACGGAGAGGGCTTCCGTTTCCTGGCAGAGGCCGGGGCTGATTTTGTCAAGGTAGGAATCGGCGGAGGCGCCATCTGTATCACCCGGGAGCAGAAGGGTATCGGAAGAGGACAGGCCACGGCGCTGATCGATGTGGCGAAGGCCAGAGATGCTTATTATGAAGAGACAGGGATTTATGTTCCTATCTGCTCTGACGGAGGAATCGTACACGATTATCATGTGACGCTGGCTCTGGCCATGGGAGCCGACTTTATCATGCTCGGCCGGTATTTCGCCAGATTTGACGAAAGCCCTACCAAAAAGGTGAATATCAATGGAAGCTATATGAAGGAATACTGGGGAGAAGGAAGCGCCAGGGCAAGAAACTGGCAGCGTTATGACATGGGCGGAGAAAGCAAGCTTTCTTTTGAGGAAGGTGTGGATTCCCTTGTCCCTTATGCCGGTACCCTGAAGGATAATGTGAACCTCACGTTAAGCAAGGTGCGCTCCACGATGTGCAACTGCGGCGCGCTCACTATTTCAGAACTGCAGAAAAAGGCAAAGATTACACTGGTTTCCTCCACAAGTATTGTGGAAGGCGGAGCCCATGATGTAATGCTGCGGGATCAAAGATAAGTAAGATAGAGTCTTTTTACGCGAAACAGGCAGAGAAAAAGCTTCCGGCATCGTTCGGTACCTTTCAGGTACGGACATGCCGGAAGCTTATATTTTGCTGTAAAAATAGGAGCGAGGGCTTAGTCAGTTTTCAGCTTCAGCCAGATTTCCATACTGGCGGTCTGCGCCGCATGGCTCGCATATCGTTCCGCACAGAAGGGTTCTGTCGTCAGCTTATGGTTTGGAAGCCAGGTATTAAAGAGATATTGGTTTGCTTTATAAAGGGCGTCCAGAACAAGGGCATCAAAGTTTTCCGCTTCAAAAGAGCAGACAAGATATTCTCCCTCAGGAAGCGTCCACGATTGGAAGCCCTCCGGTACCGTTTCTGTCAGAACCTTTGCTCCTGCAAAATAGTTGAAATAGCCTTCTTCGGTACAGGGATAGGAAACACCGATTTCTTCTTCCTCCAAACTGCCCATTGCCGATTCTTTTTGTTCATGAAACCTGTCCCAGAGAGCGCCAAGCGGATCAACACCGGATTCAGTGCCCAATCCTTCCGTAAACTGAACAGGAGTTTTATTTACAAAACCGGCAAAGAGGATGGGCTCTTCCACCTGTTTTCGGTTGAGCTCCAGAACAATACCATCCGTAATAAGCGGCACCCCTTCATCAATCAGCGTGTAATGCAGAAGCAGCTCCGGCTTTGTCATATAGTTCATTGTACAGGGGCTGCGGCGGTATTCCTCCGGTGTGATTCCGAAGGTTTCTTTAAAACAGCGGGTAAAATGTTCATGGGAAGAAAAGCCCAGATCAAGAGCCGTGTCTAAAATCCGCTGATCCTTGTTAAGCAGCAGTTCTGTGGCCTTTGCCATGCGGCGCAGCTTGATGTATTCTCCCACAGGCTTTTTTACCAGGCGGCGGAAGAGGCGCTGGTAATAGAAGGGAGACAGCGCGGCGAGCCCTGCAAGGTATTCGGTACTGATGTCCTCGTTCAGATGTTCTTCGATAAAATCCAGTGTTAGTTGTATTTGTTCCCAGGCATGCATAGTTTGTTACCTCCTTTTTTCTTAAGATAACATGGGAGGGCAGAACGACGCTTGACTGGGAATGCCCTTCTTTCAGGCCGCTTTATTCTTCGCCCATCTGTGTACGGTACATCTGTGCGTAGCGTCCGTTCTGCGCCATCAGTTCCTCGTGAGTCCCTCTTTCTGCGATCTGCCCGTTCTCCATAAGCAGAATGAGATCCGAATCCCGGATCGTGGAAAGCCGGTGGGCGATGATGAAGGAGGTCCTGCCCTCGGTGATGGTGAGCATCGCTTTGCGGATCCGCTGTTCCGTTACCGTATCCACGGAGCTGGTGGCCTCATCCAGAATCAGGATAGGCGCATCCTGGAGTACGGCCCGGGCGATGGTCAGAAGCTGCCTTTCTCCCTGGCTCAGAGCTAAACCGCCCTGGGTGAGCAGGGTGTCATATCCCTGGGGAAGCCGCCGTATAAAGGAATCCGCACCTGCCATTTTAGCGGCGGCCCGCACTCTTTCCTCCGGTACGTCTCTTTTTCCGTAGCTGATATTTTCGCGTACGCTCATACAGAATAACGCCGTATCCTGAAGTACCACGCCAAAGGTTTCCCGCAGGTCCTGAAGCCTGTAATTGCGAAGCTCCTGTCCGTCCAGCAGTATACTGCCGCCGTCAATATCATAAAAACGGGTCAGCAGATTAATGAGCGTGGTCTTACCGGCTCCGGTAGAGCCTGCCACGGCAACCCTGGTCCCCGCAGGAACGTGAAAGCTCACGTCCTTCAGAACGGGCTCCTCCGGTTTGTAGCCAAAGGTCACATGGGAAAATTCCACTTCACCCCGGGGCGCTCTGAGGGGCAGGGCTTCTTCTTTGTCGGCCGGTTCCGGTTCCTCTTCCAGAATCTCAAAAATACGTTCCGCACCGGCAACAGCCGTCTGGAAGTTATTGTATATGTTGGCAATATCCACGAAGGGTCTGGAAAACTGTCTGGAATACAGCAGAAAGCTGGAAATCAGCCCCACATTGATTCTTCCTGCAGCCGCCAGGATTCCGCTGATTACGGCGACAATGACAAAGTTAAGGTTATTGATCACGTTGGTGAGCGGCATGAGAAAGCCTGACCAGATCTGGGCTTTTGTTGCAACCTGGCACAATTGGTCGTTGCTTTCCTCAAACTGCCGGATCATTTCATTTTCCCTGCCGAAGGCCTTTACCATATTCAGGCCGGAAATGCTTTCTTCCACCTGGCCGTTGAGCTTCCCGAGTATCTGCTGCTGGGAAGCGAACAGCTTTCTGGTATGCTTCGTAATGGTACGTGTGAGAAGAAAAATAAGCCATACGGACAGAAAGGCGATGCAGGTAAGGCCCGGGCTTAAATATATCATAATGCATAATACACCCAGAATGGTAAAGCCATAGGTCATGAGCTGTGTCAGGGAATCGGAAATCGTAGTGCTGATATTATCCACATCATTCGTGAGGCGGCTCATCAGTTCCCCGTGCTGCCGGCTGTCAAAAAAGGCGAGAGGCAGGGCTTTCATCTTATCAAACAGCGTGCTACGGATATGCAGAATAATCCGCTGCCCGATGGAAGCCATGAAAAACTGCTGCAGAAACCGTACAAGCCAGTCCGTGAGATAGAGGGCGGCCAGAAACAGCAGAAGCTGTGAGGCAGGATTGCCGGTATCGATGGCGGTTACGGTATTTCCGATAAGCAGAGGGGAGAGTATGGTGGAGACGCTGGCGATGGCTGAAAGCAAAAGCAGCCAGCCCAGTCCGCCGCGCTGTCCGCTGGTGAGATCCCACAGCCTGCGCAGAGTCCCTTTCATATCTTTGGGCTTTACGACCGGTTTGCCGCGCTGGCCCTTTCCGAAGGTGGAAGGGGGCGGTGTTATATCCTTACTCATGCTGCACACCTCCAATCTGCGATGCATAAACAGCCTGATAAACAGGACAGCTTTCCAGAAGCTCCCTGTGGGTTCCGAAGCCCATAACATGGCCGTCTTCCATACATAGGATCCGATCCGTGCGCATGACGGTAGAAATCCGCTGGCTGATAAGGAGGACAGTCATCTGTGCACACTGGCTTCGCAGCATGTTCAACACAGCGGCTTCCGTGGTGGCATCCAGGGCGCTGGTACAGTCGTCCAGAATGAGAATACGGGGATTTTTCAGCAGCGCACGCGCCAGAGAAAGCCTTTGCTTCTGACCGCCGGACAAATTTACCCCGCCTTGTCCGAGAGAGGTTTCATAGCCATCCGGGAAGCTTCTGACAAAAGAATCCGCACAGGCCATTTCCGCCGCCCTCTGAAGCTCCTCCAACGAAGCATTTTCTTTTCCCCAGCGAAGGTTTTCCGCAATCGTTCCTGAGAACAGCAGGGCTTTCTGGGGAACAACGGCAATCTGCGCCCGGAGCTTATCCGGGTCAAGCTGAGTCACATCAATACCGTCTATCAGGAGAGTTCCCTCCGATACATCGTAGAAACGGGGGACCAGATTCACCAGGGTGGATTTGCCGGAGCCGGTGGGCCCTATAATGCCGATGGTTTCCCCGGGATTGGCTGTAAAAGTCACATGCTCCAGCGCCGGCTCCGGGGTGCCTGCATAAGAAAAGGATACATCGTGGAAGGAGACTGCGCCTTCGCCGGAGAAATCTTTTGGGGAAGCCGCATTCTTCTGAGCCGGTTCTTCCGTAAGAATTTCACCCACACGTCCCGCAGACGCTGTGGCCCTCACCGCCGTATTCAGTATATTGGAGACCATTCCCAGGGAGAAAAGCACCTGGGTCATATAATTGACCGATGCCATGAGACGGCCGATCTGCCCGCTGTCCTGGCTGCCGGAAAGCCACAGGAGCACGACGATCCCGGCATTGACGGTCAGATTGATCAGAGGGGAAAAGACTGCGGAAACACGCATGGCGGAGACGCCTGCCCCGGCAAAGTCCTCTGCCGCCGCCTGGAATTTTTCACCTTCCTGCTCCTGGGCGCAGAATGCCTTTACCACACGTATGGAGGAAAGAAATTCCCGGCTGACTTCATTGAGCCGGTCCAGCTTGCGCTGCAGTTTCCCGAAACGGGGATAGCCTAATGCCATGTTGGCGGCGATCAGCAAAAAAGAAATGCATAAGATAAATATCATCATGGGTATCTGTTTCGGTGTCTGCAGGATGATGAGCAGTATTGCACCGAGACAGGTAATGGGCGCCTTCATCATAATGCGCATGCTGCCGTTGATGAAGTTCTGGATCTGGGTTACGTCATTGGTAATCCGTGTGATGATGGAAGAGGGCTGCAGCCTGTCGATATTCTCAAAGGAAAGCGTCTGTACTTTCCGGTAGATATCGCTGCGCATCTCCCGGCTTATCTGCTGGGAAGTACGGCTGGCATAGATATTGCGCATGACTGCCCCCAGTGCCCCCAAGGCTGCGATTCCCAGCATAATAGCGCCGTACATCAGGATCCTGCCGATGTCCCGGCCCTTTACGCCGTCGTCCACAATGTAGGACATAAAGGTGGGCTGCATCAAGTCCGCCAGTGTTTCCAAACTTAAAAAGAACAGCGCGGTGGCAAACATGCCGATATGGCGCCGGATGTAAGAGAGGATTAGTTTCATGTAATTGCCTTTCTGATGCGGCATCCTTGATGCCCCGCCGCCTGCGGCGGGGGGGTTGGCTCCGGGTTGCACATCCTTGTATGTAAGTTCTATTTTAAATACGATTGGCGGAGGATGTCAAGAAACAGGTGAAGGATGAAAGCGTTTCAAGCGGCAAGGAATATTATCAAAATGATTGAATTATAACAAAAAAATTAATAAAAATACGTGATAAGCGTAGTGGAATATAAGATGAACGGTTTTGGAGGAATTTAAATATATTGCACAATAAAATGGCTCTTAAAAAATAAAAGCTTTTATACCATGGAAAAAATATATAGTAATATTATAATTTTATACCAAATCTAGTATATATTTAACAATACTCAAATGCTATAATCAGGACAAATAAAGCAATATTTCAATCAAGAAAGGAGAAAAAGAAGCGAAATGAATAATCCTGTGATTAAAAAAAAATCAGGAATGCAGAAGTCATTTTTCGAGAGGATGGCACCAGTGGTTTTTTTAGGACCGGCTGTGATAATGCTGGTCTGCATATCCATTATTCCAATAGGGTATTCGTTTTACCTTAGCTTTCAGTCATATAATCTCGCTATGCCGGCCAGTACAGTGCATTTTGTTGGGATTAAGAATTATATGGATATGCTGGCTGATAAGAATTTTATCGCCTCCATTCAGTGGACGCTGACCTTTGCCGTGGTAGTAGTTGCTATTGAGACAGTGCTGGGACTTGTAATTGCATCCATGCTGAATAGTGAGGCTTCTGCCCGCTTCGCAGCTCCTTTTAAGACACTTCTGATTATACCGATGATGGTTGCAGCAGTGGTTTCAGCTACTGTCTGGAAATTAATGTTCTATCCGGTTTATGGGGTCGTAAACAATACACTTTCGCTTATGGGTTTTTCTGAGATTAACTGGCTGGGGGAAACTTTTTATGCAAAAATCGCTATCATCATCGTAGAAGTATGGATGGCTACACCGTTTTGTGTACTTGTATTCCAGGCTGCACTTAAGACTGTATCAACCGAGATGATTGAGGCCGCACGGGTGGACGGTGCATCCGGACCACGTATTTTCTTTAGTATTACACTTCCTACCATCCGCAATTTTATTGCACTGGTGATATCTATACGAATCAGTGACGCATTACGTGCATTTGATGCGGTTATGCAGTTGACAAACGGTGCGCCGGGGGCCTCTACAGAAACAATTGGAACAACGATCTACAAAACAGCATTTCGTTATAATAATGTAGGACAAGGTTCGGCGGGAGCCTTTATCTTCTTTGTCGTAGTCTCAATTGTAGCAGTTGCAACTATGCTGATTATGCGTAAACAGGATAATTGAGAGGAGGAGGTATATGAAGTTAAAATATTTAAAAAAGAAACACTTGGTTCAGGTGGGATTATTTATTGGTTTATGTGTGTTTAGCTTTTTCTTTATTTTTCCAATATATTGGGCAGTGACCATGTCCTTTAAATACAATGAAGATATCCTGACTACTGTGCCGCAGTATATTCCTACGCGTGTAACGACTACTCATTACATAGAAATTTTCCGTAAGTCAAATTTTCCAACATTTCTTTTTAACAGTGCGAAAATTGCTACGTTGACTACACTTTTATGTGTGTTAGTAGCATCCATGGCAGGATTTGGTTTGACGCGGTTCAGATTCAAAGGAAGTAAGACTGTGTCGTTTGGTATTTACGTTATTCGTATGATCCCGGGGCTGCTTTATACAATTCCGTTATATATTATTTATCTGAATCTGGGACTTTTGGACAATCCTTTCGGTCTTATTGCTGCATACTGTACTTTTTCATTGCCAATGTCGATTTGGCTGTTCCTCAATTTTTATGAGGAGATTCCACGGGAAATCTATGAATCCGCCAGCATAGATGGATGTTCCAATTATCGAATGTATTGGAATATTGCACTTCCATTAGTGCTGCCAAGTATTTCTGTGGTTGCTATCTTGTGTTTTATAGGGGCATGGAATGAGTTTGGGCTTGCTTTGACATTAACCTTTCGGGATGAAGCAAAGACATTGCCAATTGCTATCAATACCATGATTCAGAGGGACAGGGACACTCCCTTTGGTTCTATTGCAGCAGCAGGTACGTTATCTATGGTTCCGGCTATTATTCTCTCACTTACCATGCAGAAATATATCGTAAAAGGTTTTACCGCAGGAGCAGTGAAGGGATAAGAGAAGGCTACGCCTTTTCGTATAATTAAAATTTACCGTTCCGTTTATTGTGCTTATATAACGGCGGTTCGGTATCACACAAAGGAGGTTGTTTTATGAAAAGAAAGATTCTGGCAATTGTTCTCGCATTGACACTTATGGGCAGTGTGACGGCGTGTGGCGGTAATTCAGCTGCCACGGACCAGGGCGGCAGTGCGGTAAACACGCCCTCCGCAGAAGAAACTGCGGCAGGAGAGACACAGAATAGTCAAGGAACCGCGGCTGCTGAGGAAGTATCTTTATCCGGGGCGAAGGTGTCAGATTATCCCATGTTGGAGAATCTTGATCTTGATGGGACACTTCAGCCCGGAATGTATGAAGGGAAAAAGATTGTGGTCGCCTGTTCGGGAGCTAATTATGAGACGGTCTTTAAGATATTTGCTTCTCTTTTTGAGGAAATGACAGGAGGAGTAGTAGAGGTACAATCCTTCCCAGATCAGCTCTTTGAGAAAGGACAGATGGGTCTGACAAGCAACCAGTTTGATATTGTCTGTATGCCGATTGCCTATATTCATTCTTATGCTCATGCAGGCCTGTTGACCGATATTACAGGAATGCTTGATACAGTTGCCAGCCCGAATTATGACGAGGAGGATTTTCTTACCGGTATGTATGATACGTATTCCAGATATAATGGAATGCAGGTGGCATTTCCCTTTAAGCCTGACTCAATGGTATTCTTCTATCGTAAGGATCTGTTTGAGGATGAGACCCAGAAGGCAAATTTTAAGGAAAAATATGGCCGTGAACTGACTGTCCCGGCAACTCCTGAGGAGATGCTGGAAGTGGCGGAATTCTTTACAAAGTCAGTAAATCCTGATTCTCCAGTAGAATATGGTTATTCAGGCGTTTTATCTAAGGGCTCAAGCCGTTTCACATGGTTCAATCATCTGGGATATTTTGGCGGAAAAGAGGTAGGTGATAATTTTGTTCCCGGGTTTACTGATGGCAGCGGCACTGAGGCATTACAGTTTATGCTCGATCTTGTAAAATTTGCACCCAAAGAGAGTATTACATTTGACTGGGATACCGGCAATACCTATTTTGCACAAGGCAATGCAGCGATGATGGAACAATGGCCTGGCCTGTACATGAACTGTGAGGCAGAAGGATCTCCTACTAAGGGAAAGGTTGGATACGGGCTCGTTCCGGGGGGCAGCCCTTGTTTGGGAGGATGGGCAATGTCTATAGCAGCCAGCAGTGCTGAACAGGAAATGGCGTTTAAATTCTGTGAATTGGTAACCTCCAAGGATGGAGAATATATTAAAGCTCCTATAGAGATGGATCCCTGTCGTGCGTCCAATTATGAACGTGACATTTTCCTTGAATTAGGGAATCCTGTTTATGATGCATTGAAAGAAAATCTGGCGGCAGCTTCTCAGCTTGCGGATACAGATATACCTTATGTTTCTGCCCAGATAGGCGATATTGAAGAAATTGCTATCCAATCTGCACTGGTTGGAGATATTACAGCACAGGAAGCGATAGATCAAATCTCAGAGGAAATGACAAAGGTAATTGACAGCGTCAAGGATGACCTATGACAAAATCTTTGGGCTACGCAATTGCGTAGCCCCTTTATTGTATGTAGGGGTGGCACGCAGAGTTATGGTATCCGTTATTCGATACAGGAACGGCTCGTGCAGCATGGCGCTTGTGGTTTGATATGTGTTAGATATATACAGAAAGAGAGGAACTGACTATGAAACAATATCAAAATCCGATTCGTCTGCCTGAACCGGAAACAATAGGAAAAGAAAATGTTTGGGCAAAGGTCGGAGATCCGTTTGTGTATCGATTCAATGGGCGGTATTATCTTTATCCTTCTGCAGGGGCGGAAGGTATTGAAGTCTGGGAATCGGAAGATTTGACAGATTGGCAATACATTGGGATTGTTGCGGATGATCCAATTCTTGGCTATGCTTATGCACCCGAAATATTTTATTTTAACGGTGTTTTTTACCTTATTACTTCCCCTCGCGGGGAAGGGCATTATATTTACACTTCCTGTAATCCGACAGGTCCCTTTGAAAGGCTCACAGATAATTTTGGACAAACAATAGATGGTTCGATTTTCGCCGATGATGATGGATCGCTTTATTTATTCCGGGCAGGAAATCCTTCCATATATGCGCATAAGCTGGAGAGGGATGGTACCATCCACGAGGCACATGAACTGTTTGGTACTTCAATGGGACATTGGACAGAGGGACCAGGAGTGTTTAAACGTGCCGGACGTTATTACATTACGATGACCGGAAATCATCTTCTTTCGCGGGGATACCGCATTGATTATGCAATCAGCGAGGATGGACCGCTCGGTCCATGGATGGTTCCAAGAAATAAGACTATATTGGTTAATTCTGATTATGAAAACGGCAGTCTTGGTCATTCATCAAGTGTAATCGGGCCGGATTTGGATAGTTATTGGATTTTTTACCACAGTTATCCTGTGGATCGAATGGAAAAAAGGAATGGACGTAATTCGCGGATGGATCGCATGCTCTTTCCGGGAGATGAATTAGTGGTTAGCGGTCCATCACAGTCGGAATGTCCTGCCCCACCCCATGCAGACTTCTATGGCTGGACGGACAATGCGGATTATGGAGACAAGTTTCAGTATGAAAGCGGACGGATTCTTTCCTGTGAAGCGTTGAGACAGATAGGTACAGCAGAAGTTACGTTGATTCCGGGAAATGAGGGCAAAGCTCTTTTTGGATATCGGGATGAGCAGGAATATGTGAGTATATCGTGCGTGAAAGAACATTTTATGGTGTATGTGGTAAACGAAGATGGTCAGGAATGCCTCCTGGATAGTAAGCTGTACGAGGGATTCCGTACGGACGTCCTGCATTCTTTGCGTGTGGAATTTGCTCCGGAAGAGACTCGTTTCTTTATTGATTTGATGATGCAGGGCAAAACAAAAGCATTGGATGGTACGGGACGCATTGGTACACAGAATGCACAATGTACATCTTATGTTGCTTTTCATGGACAGGTAGGTCAATCAAGTGATCGACTTCATTATAACAATATTCCCGGTAAGGCATTTGCTCTGTTAGCTATGCCCGGTTCGGACGGAAAAGTGTTCAGGTGTGCTGACGGGCAGCAGCATCTTATGCTGCGAGAAGGTGAGCAGATACGCCTGCGCCTTAATGTGGAGCAGGCTGGTGAATATCATATTCAAATATTGGCACAGGCATTTGAAGATACGAAAGTCGAATGCGGTTTTTGTACCGGCGAATGTGGAATGAAGCTTGCCAGAATGGAATCTATGCGACGTTTGGAACTGGGCAGAGTCATACTGGAGGCTGGTATACAGGAATGTAATCTGATTATAAAAGAGGGAGAAGTGCTTCTGCACAGTATGGAATTATTTCCGGCAATTGAGCCGGAACAAGGGGAATACAGCGGACTGGAACTTTGCCATAAAGCTGACCAAATCGAGGGAGACATTTGTATCGATCGTGTCGAAGGCATGCAAATGGACCGAAAAGGACATGTACTCTCCCGTTTTGGGGAACGATTTCATGCAGATGGCTTTATTGAAGCAGACATTTTGTTTTATGAATTTGATTCGGACAACCCTTCGGGACTTTTCCTGCGTGTGAGTGAAGATTCCAGCTATTATGAGCAGGTAGCGGTCGGTCACCGTGGTTATTTTGTGGGATTTGATGGTAATGAGATGTTTATTTGGAGGATGGATTTTGGAAAGAAAGAACTGTGGCGTCAGCGCTGTTTCCTGCTGCCGTGGAAGGAATATTGCATACGTGTGGAGATTTGGGGTGGTTCAATTTCTGTCTGGGTTAATGGACAACGGTTGGTTACAGTAATGGAAAATGAGCCATTTCCTTATGGACGTGCTGGTGTTGGTTCTTTTGGAGCCCGGACACTTGTTAAAAGGATTCAATATGAATTGAGGTGATTTACATGTTATATGATCATTTTACAGATGAGAGGCTCGATTCATCTATATGGCAATTCTGCAATATGACAACTCCATGCCTGGAAATGCCGCATCATGTGGGGGATTCATGTCTTGCTCTTCCGGAACATGATATGTGGAATGAAGGGAATTGCCTGTTGAGTCGTGCATTTTTACAGGAACACAGTGTGGTTGCAGCCGAATTTTCAGGATGGGATGAGGAATGTACAGGGTGCGGCGTAGGATTTTATGCAGGAGACAGTTCTTTCGGAAAGTATGTACTTCTTACTGCTACAGACGGACAAATCGAATTGAGAGTTCATTCCGGCAGCCAGAACGGCGAATCGTTTATGAGCGGCGGCCAGCCTAAATGGCTCGTAATTGCAAAGATTTCCTGGGATATGACGTTTCCGGTCCGTCTGACATTACAGAGAGAAGGAAATCATTATACAGCAAAGCTTTTTGATGAATTTCTGCTGGAGGCAGACATTCCTGAAATTTCAGGAGATGCCCGTGCACTTATTAAAGCTCTGTCCTGGCGGGAGAGATTTGAAGCGTGTTATGCCTACTTGGATTGGGCAATGATAGATGGTATTGCGCCCACATGTACTTTTACGGGACAAGTGTTAAACGGAGCAGATCAGCCTGTGGAATGCGCCGGAATTCATCTGTCAGGATTTGATCAATTCTTTACATTGACCGATCAGGAAGGGTATTTTACGATAGAAGGTGTGCCGCGTGGAAATCATATGCTTATTGCGTCGGCGGAAGGGTATCTGTTTACACGCAGGGAAATTTGCTGTATACCCGGACAGAAGGAGAACTTCTGCATTTATTTACAAGAACAAACACCGGAAAATACGCCCCGCAGGGAATATAATCGCCCATTGTTTGACCGCAGCAGACATGGCTGGCTTTCTTTGAATGGAACCTGGCAGTTTCAGTTTGACCCTGACAATGTGGGAATAAAGGAACATTGGTATGAAGAGCAGGCACCTCAATATGACCGTCACATCCGCGTACCATTTTCATGGGCATCTCTGATGGGATTTGGCGAGGAGCATTTTGCCTGCGGCAGTACATTACATGAGATGAATACCCAGTTTAATAACTATCATTTAACAGGAGAACATGCATGGTATCGCCGCAGCTTTACTGTGCCGGATACATTTCCGAAGGAGGAACATGTGATTCTGCATATCGGTGCAAGCTCTAATGTTACATATGTCTGGCTGGATAATAATTATCTCGGTATGCGGATTGATGAATACAGTGATCTGGAGTTCGATATGGGATTCCTTGAACCTGGTTCTACCCATGTACTGGTCATTAAAGTTCAATACCCTCATGATATTCTTTCTCATAATATGGGCAAGCAGATATTCTGGTTTTCCAGTGCTCCGGGTATCTGGCAAAGTGTATGGATCGAACCGCGCGCCAAGGCGCATTTGACGCGTATTCGCCTGACACCGTATCTGGACTTTGCAGACGGGGTATGTATACATGCATCTGTACTGGCAGAAGTGGCCGCAGAAAATGCACCGGATGGGATTGTTGCTCTCACCCTGACGGCTCCGGAATCCGGACGGCAATATCAGGCAGATATTCTACTTTGTACTGGTGAAGGGAAAGCTGAGTTAGTCATTGATGTACCGGAACTTTGGGAATATCGTCATGGAAGGTTATATGAAGCTGTTGCCGAGCTTATGATTGAGGGAAAGGGGGCAGACTGTGTCAGGAGTCATGTGGGGCTCCGTAAGGTTGAAAGTCGTTGGTTGCCCGGCCATAGCCCTGAGGAGACAGATGATCCTCTGGAGCAGTATCAGTATCTTTATCTCAATGATCGGCCCTTTTATGTTATAGGAATTCTAGATCAGTGTTACAATGCATTTGGTATTTATACATATCGCAGTCTGGATGCAGAAGGAGAAGAGGGCAGACGGGGATCTATCCGTTATGATATTGATCGTACGATGGCTTATGGATATAATCTTTCGCGTGTGCATATTAAGGAGAATGAACCGCTTTGGTATGATGAATGTGATCGACGGGGACAGTTGGTATGGACAGAGCATCCGGGAAATTTCTATGCTACACCGGAGGAACCAAGATGGCAGGAAGCTTATTATCGTGAGTTGGATGGTATGCTTGAACGGCTTCATAACCATCCGAGTATTGTGATTGTCTCGACGATCAACGAGTCTTGGGGCGTTGAAGGCTGTCATGTGAGTACACCTTGGGAAAATGAACTGCGTTATCAGTTTCTGCGAGACAGCGGTTTCCGTGCTAAAAAAGCATGGCCGCATGTGCTTGTGTGTGATAATTCGGGATTTGGAAAAACAGAAGCTTGTGAGATCAATGATTTTCATTATTATCCGGCTGATCACTGGGAGGCAAAAGAACGCTGGAAGGCACTTGTCCAGAGTTGTTATCCTGGTTCCGACTTCAACTATATTAACAGGATCCGTGCACCGCATTGTGTCGGTGAAGCGGTACAGACGGGCAGGCCTATTTTTATTAGTGAGTTTCTGCATATCAATGGGATCGATATGCAGCTGAGGATGTTCCAGAAGATTGCGGGTTATCTGCGTATGAATGTGGCATCTCACGAGATGGAGGATTCCGGTCCCCTTACAGCTGAACGTTATGAACGTGACTATGGGTATGTGGATCATCATATGGTATCTGTTGGGTATGATATGGTAAATAATATGGATATGGTCATTCCAGACTGCAATCGAATTGAGCATGTACAACCTGGACAGAGAATGAAAATTGATATTTATACCTCACATTTCGCGTGGAGGGATGTGAAGGATCCGGTATTGCATGTGACTGTTACCGGAATAGACCGGTTAGGCCGTTATACGGAAGGAATTGCCGGTATGGAGTGTCCTATAGATTTCAAAGCTTTCATGGTAGAACAGCAGGAACCTTTTGAATTTATTATTCCTGAAAATATACGAGGTGCTTATGTCTTCTTATATGTAGAGAATGACGGAGATATTTTGTGTCGTAATTATATTCAGCTTTATATTGAAGATGCCTGTACAGGTACCTATGAAGGAGAAATTACAATAGCTCCTGGCATGTTTGCTCGTGCAGAAGGAGACTATGTACAGGTATTTCAGGAAACGGATAATGCCTGTGCGGTTGGTATCTGTGGAAACGGAGAATTGAGTTATGCGGTTTATCTGCCGGAAAAAGCAAAGAAAAGTATTCTTATTATGGAAGCAGGGGCACGGGAAGGGAAAAATGCCATTAAAGTGACTGATGAGATTCTTTTTGGAACACAGATAGATGTATATTGGGATAATGTACTGGCAGGCACATTGAACCCTCCGGATGATCCTTCTGACGAGCGTGCACTTTTCTCAAATGGCGCACAGGGAGGAAATCCTTATAATTATCGCAATACGGGACGGCTGGGGTATGGTGAAAGATTTGAAATACCACTGCCCACAAATAAGCTGGAAGCAGGAGAACATGTACTTATGCTGAGAAGCAACAGCGGCGGCATGACAATTTATGGACGATATACAGGCCGTTACGGTATGGATCCGACAATTATTACCATATCATAAAGAGACAAATGAATATCGGATACTCATGGTAAAGCGGATTTGATAGAAAAAATAGCTCTATCCTTTAAAAGGACGCAGAATCGTTACGATTGATTCTGCGTCTTTTAGTGTGTATAACCTGAATAGAGGATGCAGCTAAAAAGTTTGATTAGGCCCCTTGATCAGATAACGAAGACTTTGTGTGTGTGTAGGTTGTGCATCCATATAAATAAATGAAGTAGGAATCCGGGTTTGGACGACAGTAAAATCCCCCTGGATCTGTGCAAACAGCAGATCTATCGCATGCTGAACCATGGTACGATAATCTTGCTGAATAAAATGAACCCCGGGCAAATAGGGGGGATCAAAGCTGACAATTTCAAAATCCAAACCGGGTGTCCGTTTCATTTGAATTACAGCGTAATAAGCAATCTGTGCGATTTCGGCATTGGCACAGAAAAGACCTTGAAGCTGATTATATTTACGTAGATGCTGCAAAATGGAGGCCATAATATACTCAATTCTATTTTCATTGCTCTTATCTAAAAGACGGAGATCGTCGATCATACAGTCATTCTTGGGCGTAAAAGGTATTCCTGAACTGGTAAAAGCCGCCCGAAAACTATCGTATCGTTCGGTGACGGTGCTGTTACACAGTGGGAAATGGAGAATGGCAATTTGTTCGCCTACCGCATTTAACAGGTAATCCGCCGCAAGGCGGGAACCCTGTCTGTTATCTGAAATAATGTAGGAGCCGCCGGTATTCTCTAAATACCGATCAATAAAAACAAGAGGGTATGGAGGCGCAGTTTCACTTCCATGTATCAGACGGGTAATCATAGGACTATTCATTTCAGTGACTACAGGAAAGAGTATAGTTCCCTGGACACCGCTCTTTATATATTGGTTCAAAAGTTCCTTTTCGGTTCTTACGTTTTCCTGGGAACAGCAGGAATAAAGGCGATAATTATTTTTCTGACAGAGTTCGTTCAAGTACATCATGTATGTTTGATCAATTAGTGATGATACGCTGGGAAAAATGGCACCAATGGAAATAGGGCGGTCATTGGTGTCTGTCCGGGAAATAGAATAAGGGCTTTTGCTTACAAAAGATCCTTTCCCCCTTACACGGGTGATCAATCCGCGATCCGCGAGTGAATTAAGCGCATTTTTGGCCGTAATAGCGCTGACATAATACTGTTCGACTAATTCGGATTCGGAAGGGATCCTGTCTCCTTCACGCAGTTGTCCGGAAGCAATCATATTGAACAGATCCTGCTGAATTTTTTTATACATGGGAATCGACATTTTTATCTCCTGTCAATATAGCATTGGGTTGTAAATAAATATCAGATATTACATGCATCAATAATTTCTATATATCTATTGTATCAAATTGCCGTCACTGTGACTAGTATAACGAGGAGTATTCCTTAAAATACATTTATAATTAGGATGATTATACGAAATAATAATGGGCAATAAGGCATTTTGTGCAGAAATATAGCCAAACAAAAAGTTTAGGATGATAAAAAAGATGCCACAGGCCGTCCGTCGGTGCTATAATGTATTCGGGCCGTTTTGCATATATAATCTGAAAAAGTAAGACAAGCTATATCGGGGGGATAAGTTCTGTTATGAAAGCATCTAAAAAGATAGACATGACACAAGGCTCCATAATGAGGCAGGTGTTGATTTTCGCATTGCCTATATGCGCGGGGAATGTGCTGCAGCAGCTATATGGAACAGTCGATACGCTGGTAATCGGCAACTTCTGCGGTTCCGTATCCCTTGCTGCGGTGGGGACGAGCAGTCAGCCTGTTGAAATGCTGCTGTGTATTTTCCTGGGCCTGGGAACAGGCGTATCGATTCTGGTATCCCAGTTTTCCGGAAGCGGCGACGGGAAAAGCCAGAGGGAGATTGTCGCAACGGCTATTTCCTTTTTATACATATGTGCCATTCCACTGGCGGTGATCGGACAGTTTGCAGGGCCGCTTGTGCTGAAAATCATGCAGGTGCCGCCCGATACCTGGGACCTTGCCAATTCGTATATCCGAATTATTTTTATCGGAACTCTGGGAAACATGGGCTATAATATGAATGCTGGTATTTTGAGGGGAGTCGGTGATAGCAGGGCATCCCTGCTTTTCCTGCTTGTCTCCTGTGCCGTGAATATTGCGCTGGATCTGCTGTTTGTGGCAGGGCTGGGCATGGATGTGGCGGGAGCGGCGCTGGCAACAATGCTCGCCATGTATTGCTCCTGGCTGTTCAGTGTGGCTTATATACGAAGGCAGTATCCGGAGCTGGGCTTTACCCTGCTTCCCAAACGGCTGAATAAGGCAATGCTGGCAGCTATAGTAAAAATCGGCCTGCCTCTGGGGCTGAACGGTTCTATTTATTCTGTGGGACATATTCTGATGCAGTCCCTGATCAATATGCAGGGCTCCGTATTTATTGCCGCCTGTGCGGTCAGCAGCAAGGTTACCGGGATTGCCAATGTGGCGATAAACTCCCTGTCCTCAGCCGCCACCACCTTTTCCGGCCAGAATCTTGGGGCAAAGAATTATGTATACCTGAAAAAAGGAGGGCTGCAGATCCCGCTGTTTTCCGGGCTGATTACCTGTATCGCAGGGCTTCTTGTGACATTCTTCAGCAGGCCCCTTTTAAGTCTTTTTACAAAGGATCCGGCAGTGCTGGATTTTGCGGTGCGTTATATCCGTATTGTCCTTCCCTTCACATGGACGTTTGCCGTCTTTAACGGTATTATTTCCTTTGTAAACGGAATGGGTGAGGTGCGTTTCCCCACGATTGTCAATCTTCTGATGCTTTGGGCCGTTCGGATACCTGTAGGATATCTGATCACCTATTTTATTGACGGCGGTTATGTTATGGCCTGTCTGCCCATAAGCTTTGCCTTTGGGATGCTGTGTATGCTCAGCTATTTCTTCTCCGGGCAATGGAAAAAAATCAAGGAGCAGGCGGCCTGCCAGCAGGAAGAAACAGTATTATGACGAGGTGAAAATATGGAAATAGAAATCAAAAAATTAACCCCGGAACTTGCAGAAGATTATGTTCACTTTTTTGACGTAACACCCCATAACTTTAATGAATGCATATGTTATTGCGTTACCTGGCGCAGCGACAATTCTTATGCAGGTGATGGCGATCATTGGTTTCCTGCACAGGAGGAGAGAAGAGAGCGGGCCCTTCAGTTTGTCAAATCCGGCAGCTTACAGGGGTATCTTGCCTATTGTGGGGACGAGATTGTGGGATGGTGCAACGCCAACGCAGATTGCCGGTTCTGCTTAAACTATCTGCGCTCATACTGGCCGATGGAAGAATATAGTGCGGAAATCAAAGTAAAATCCATATTTTGTTTTGTAGTTGCGCCGAAGGTGCAGAGAATGGGTGTGGCCACGAAGCTGCTGGAGCGTGTTTGTCAGGATGCAGCGGCGGATGGATTTGATTTTGTAGAGGCTTATGTCAACAAGGAGTTCACTGAAACAGATCATGAATTCAGAGGTCCGCTGACGATGTATGAAAAATGCGGGTTCAGCAGATATGGGGAACGTGAAGGCAGGGTAGTTATGCGAAAGGCACTGAAGTAACTTTTAAAATGGCTCAGTATTCATCACTCAGCAGAAAATCGGCAATGTGCATGGTTTTAATCCCTTCATAGTTTCCATCAGCAAAGGCATCTGTGCGAAGAATATATTTGGGATAATTATCCCGGATATCAAGAAGACGGCCATATTCCCGCTGTTCTGTTTCAGGAGAAGCGATTTCCCGGGTAACCTGGATATACAGCTTGTTTTCCTGTTTAACAGCGATGAAGTCTATCTCCATATTATCCAGTTTCCCTACATAAACATCATACCCCCTGCGCCGTAATTCAAGATATATGAGATTTTCAAGCATAGCGGCCGTGCTGTAGGGAGTATAGCCTAATACACTATACCGGAAAGCCGGATCCGCAAGATAAAATTTCTCCTGTGTTTTTAATATTTCTTTTCCCTGTACATCATATCTGGAACATCGGTGGATGATATAAGCATTTTCCAGCTTTGTCAGATAACTGTAGAAAGTCTCGTTATCAATGGTTCGATTTTCACTTTTCAGGTATTTGGATATAGTTGATGCTGAAAATGTTCTGCCTGTGTTGTCAAAAACAAAGCGGACAATGCGTTCCAACTGGTCTGCCTTTCGAATAGTATTCCGTCTTACGATATCTGTAAAGATTGTTGAATTATAAATATCTCTCACAATTGTATAAGCATCATCAAAAGAATATTTCTGAAGATGAAGTGCGGGGAAACCACCCAGCCTTAGATAATTGGCAAGCTCCATATGGATATCTGACAGTTCTGTATAGACTTTGCGGAAAGTCAGATATTCGGAAAAGGAAAGCGGGTAAATGCGAAATGATACATATCGCCCAGTGAGGTACGTGGAAATTTTCGAAGACATCATGCGTGAATTAGAACCGGTAACATAAATATCTACATCATAATCGGTCATAAGTGAATTAACCACCATTTCCCATGACTGGACTTCCTGGATTTCATCCAGAAATATATAGGTTTTTTATCTTCAGAAAGGCGGGGCTTCAATTCGGTATATAATGCTTTGCTTGTTTTAAGATCCTCATGCTCCGAAGAATCAAAATTATAATGCAGAATACGTTGTTTTTCTATACCGCGGTTTTGCAATTCACGCATCAACATTTTCATAATTGTAGATTTTCCGCAGCGATGTACGCCGGTTAAGATTTTAACAAAGGGTGTATCCAGATAAGACAGGATTTTGTTTGTATAAAACGGCCGTTCAATCATTACATCACCTCCATGCGTACAGTGTACCGCAATACAAGATAAAATAAAATAGTTTTGCGATTATAACCGCAAAAGATGAGGCTATTTTTCCTCCGCTTGATTAAAGTACCTGACAATATTATTAATTCCATTCAGTGCATCCGGATCCTTCACAACAGGCCTGTTATTTGTATTGTGGCTGTAAACCAGAGGGAATATATCATGACAATTCATATGATGTAAAAGGGTACAGGCAGTTTCATAGGCTTTGTCCATGTGTCCGTCTCCTCCGCCGATTAAGATAACAGCCCCCTTTTTTGACTTGGGAACAGGCTCTTCCCTCCTGAAAAATCGGGCACTGTAATAGATTTGCAGACGGCTTCCCAAATCCAAAAGCTTTCCTGTAAGTTCCGAAAAATAAATGGGAGACGCCAGTAAAATATTATCGCATTCCTGTAATTCTTTGTAACAGCTGCTGTAGGGTAATGGAAGCAGTTAAGTCTGCATCCGGAGCGACGCTGGCATTGGCAGCATATGCGGCGAATCCTTTATTTGATTCTAAATGTTATCGGTTTGAAAGTCAAACTTCCTGTCCGCAGATTCCTATGGCTATTGACGGAAAAAGATGTTATTCTGGCAATATAGAAAGCAAAAAAGGAGGAGGCGTAAACTATGGGGGATAAAATTCACGTTAAGGATCTGCATACCAGAGATGTATGTATTGTTCCCTGGGAAAAGGAACAGAAATATTTTCTCTATGATTGTTTTGAACGTCTGGGACAGAAGGGACGGGCGGTAAACGTGAGGGAAAGCAGCGATCTTGTCTGGTGGTCGGAAAGCTATCCTGTGTTTGAACCGGATGAAAACTTTTGGGGGCCGTTGGATTTCTGGGCTCCGGAGTGCCATTACTGGCGGGGAAAGTACTATATGGTAAGTTCCTTCCGGGCTCCCGGAGGATACAGAGGGTGTCAGTTCCTGGAGGCAGAAACGCCAAGAGGGCCGTTCCTTCCTAAAAAGAATAAGCCGGCAACTCCGGAAAACTGGCATTGTCTGGATGGAACCTTATACGAAGACAGACAGGGTAAGCCCTGGATGGTATTCTGCCATGAATGGTTGCAGGTTCAGGATGGACAGATTTGCGCCATCCGTATGGAAGAGGATCTGTCGGATTCCATCGGGGAGCCTGTCATCCTGTTCCGGGCATCGGAAGCACCTTGGCGTTTTACGGATGACAGAGATTTATGGAAGCTGACAGAGCCGCAGCCCAAGATGGGCTGGGCAAGGGTGACTGATGGCCCTTATCTTTACCGGGCCAAAAACGGGGAGCTGCTCATGCTCTGGAGCAGTTTTTCCAACACAGCCTATACATGCGGTTATGTACAGAAACAATATTTTTAAGGCAGATACAGGAGAGCTGTATGTTTTGGATTTTGATACCTCCTGCCGTTCCTTTCCCGTGTATGATATTGCTCTGTTCTGCAATGAAACGGATTATTTTACCTTTCATGAAGATGCTTATGACAAGACGGTCTGTATGCTGGAACAGTTTCTGAAGGGTTATCAAAGGCACAGAAGCCTGAGCAGGGAAGAGAAGGAAGCCATATTAGATTTGCTTGCTGTTTACCATTTTCAGCTCCAGGCCACCATAATTGAGATCTATGGGTCTGACTGTGTGGACGATGAGTTCCTGGATAATCAGCTGGACTGGCTGTACCGCTGGAAAGCGCAGTGTGCTTCCCGGGCGGTAGAACCTTAAAATAAAGTGACTGATAATAATTTGCTGAAAAGGAAGAGGAGTGAAGGACATGGAAGAAATGAAAAAGATCAGACCAGGAGATTCCAATCAGATTACGAGGGAGTATTTTGACTCTCTTTTAGTGGAAATGCGCCATCTGGATGGAGCACTGCCTGAAACGGGGCTGGAATTGTTCGGAGAACAGTTCCGCACACCTGTAATGACGGCCGCCTTATCCCATCTGGGCAATGTGCGTGAAAATGGAATGGTTCAAATGGCGGAGGGCGCGCGGCTGGCAGGCGCGGTGAGTTGGGCCGGAATGGGTGATGAAAAGGAGCTGGAGGATATTACCACGACCGGAGCCAGGACGATTAAGATTATCAAGCCCTATGTGGATAATGATTATATCCTCCAAAGAATTGCGCACGCGGAAAAATGCGGAGTGATGGCTGTGGGGATGGATATTGACCATGCGTTCTCAGGAAAAGGGAAGTATGATGTGGTATTGGGCATGGAAATGCGCCCGAAGTCCCTGGAGGAAATGAAGGAGTTTGTGAAGGCGACGAAACTGCCCTTTGTGGTAAAAGGCGTGCTCAGTGTGAAGGATGCTGAAAAATGTCTGGAAGCCGGGGTAAAGGGGATTGTGGTATCCCACCATCACGGAATTATCGATTATGCGGTTCCCCCGCTGATGATCCTACCTGAAATAGTCAGAGTCGTGCAGAAACAGATTCCTGTATTTGTGGACTGCGGAATTGAGAGCGGATCCGATGTGTTCAAGGCATTGGCACTCGGAGCGGACGCCGTTTGCGTGGGCAGGGCGCTCATGGGGCCTCTGCAGGTAAACGGTGCGGAGGGCGTACAGGAAAAAATCGCCTCTCTGACAGAAGAGCTGGCTGGTATTATGGCAAGAACAGGAGCATCGGATTTATCACAAATAGATCCTTCTGTTATATGGAAAGCGTGATTTCAGGGAATCCCTTTCCGCACACAAAGCGCCGTCCTATGGAAACAGGGCGGCGTTTTGTGTATGGAAAGAGCGGAGGAAAACAGGCTGTTTTGTATCGCTGAAAAGAGGAATAAAAAATATTTTCTGCAATTGTCGAAAATAACCTTGACAATTATATAAGACAACTGTAGAATACAAATATAGACAGCTGTCTTAAAGGAGTTGATAAGATGAAGCAGATGAAAAAATTACCGGACGCGGAGTTTGACATTATGAAGGTGGTGTGGGCGAATGAACCGCCTGTTACGACAAACATCATTATGGAGCAGCTTGGAACGGAAAAGAGCTGGAAAGCACAGACCGTTATATCCCTTATGCTCCGGCTTGCAGAACGTGGATTTTTAAGCACAGATAAGAGAGGAAAGGAACGCATTTATTATCCTCTGATAAGCAAGGATGAGTACCTGAAGTTTGAAACAAGCAATTTTATGAAGCAGTATCACGACAATTCTTTCCTCGATCTGGTGAACACGCTTTATGAGGATAAGGCATTGACGGATAAGGACATTGACGAATTGCTCCAATGGGCAAAAAAGCGGAGGGATTAAAATGAAAGGCTTTATGGTTATGCTGTTGATATGCTCCGTTACTATGTCGGCGGCCGCACTTTTTTATATGGCGGCGACACCGCTTTTGGCGAAGCATTATTCTGTGAAAGCCCGCTATTATTCATGGCTTGTCATTATTATCGGGCTTATCATTCCCTTCCGGCCGAAATTCGGCAATGCCCTTGTTAAGGTGAATGTGCTGGACAGCCCGGCAGTACCGGTTATCCGGCTAGGGAACGGGACATCGGTTCCTGCCGTCGTCCCTGCTGGAATTGCGGTTCCTTCTGCTCTGCCGAATGTACCGTGGTGGCAGATAGCGGGGGCATTGTGGCTGACAGGAATGATCGTATTTCTGGTTTATCATGTAATCAGACATCTCCGCTTTTTGAAGCTGGTGTCACGCTGGAGCGATAACGTCACTGATGACACACAGCTGGAGGTATTCCAAAGCCTGAAAACACAGATGGGCATAACGGAAAGCATAGGCCTGCAGGTTTGTGAAAGCATTGGAAGCCCTATGATGACAGGGTTTGTAAAGCCTCGCATACTGCTTCCTGATGCAGATTTTACCACAGATGAGCTCCGCCTTATTTTAAAGCATGAGCTTGTTCATTATAAACGCAGGGATCTCTGGTATAAGGGCCTGGTGCTGGCCGCAAACGCGATCCACTGGTTTAATCCCGCTGTTTACCTGATGACCCAGGCGATTGACAGCCAATGCGAACTGGCCTGTGATGAGGAAGTGGTGTGCGGAACGGGAGCGGATATCCGTCAATATTACTGCGAGACAATTATCGGCGTTATCAGATACCAGTCAAAACGAAAAACAGCTTTATCAACCTTTTTTTACAAAGGGAAAAAAGGAATGAAAGAAAGGATATTTTCAATTATGGATATGAAGAAAAAGAAAACAGGGCTTTCCATTATGGGGGGCGTGCTCATCCTGACTCTGGGACTGAGTTTTACTTTGTCGGCAAAGGCGGAAACAAAGGAACCGCCGAAAATAATACAGGAAGACATTAAGGAAGATTTGTCATTTTCCTACGGATTCCTTCCCGACCCGCAAGTTTATTCACAGTATGCCGATTTTGGTATTACGATTTCAGAAAATGGCAAGGAGCTGTTATACGGCGGGCAGAAGGTAAGGCTTTTCGTTGATGAGTACGCAAAGGATGGAGCGCTCTTCTTAGACGAAGCGGGAACACTTGACCTGGCCGTTAACCGCAGTGCGGACGGCAGCATCACAGGGATTGATAAAATCTCTGAGGATAAAGCGCAGAAATATCGTTCCGTTTATTTTAGCGATGACATCAGGGCTGCGGCAAAGGTTCCGAATGCAGCGGCAGACAATACGCAGAATACGGCGGGAAAATCGAAATATGACCAATATCAGGCATATGGAATTGAGCTTTCTTCAGACGGCAATACATTATATTATAACGGCCAGCGTGTGAAGCTGTTTCTGGATATTCTTGCGGATGGAGCTGCGGAGACCTATTGGAGCGATGATGCCGGGACGGTGAGCTTATCGGCGGTCAGAGATGCAAACGGACAAATAACTTCCATCGCCAAGATATCGGAGGAACAGGCACAGAAATACCTTTCCGCGTTAGAGGAACGGGAGAAGAATTCTCTTGATGGTTTGGAGGAAAAGGTGGAAGCAAAAGTGAAAGAGAAGTATCAGGACAACTGATGAATCGGGCAGAAGAATCCGGTACCATTATGGCAGCCTGCCGCTGTCAGGATGGTACCGGATTTTTCACGTTCATATTTAGTTCATAAAAAAGTTACATATTGTTCATTTGCCCTGAAGTGGACTTCAGGGAATAGAATATAAATTGCGATTGTTGCAGCAGTCCCTCCCAATCTATTGACGCAGGGGAGTGAATGACTGTATACTTATTAATTGGAGCCTGAAAAACTGATATTCCAAGAATACTGGCATGCACCGAAGGTGCATAGGAATTCGCCCAAGGCGGATGGTTCCATGTGAAGAGATAATTTGAATCGTATTGATTCCCTCGGGCAGCGGGCCAAACGGATGCGCCGTTCCGGGGATTTAACGGATGGATACAGCATAATGCAGCAGATGCCACGAAGGCGTCGGGTTCCCTAAGGGAAGCGGACTTTCAGGGCGTCTGTCTTTTTTTACAGCAGGCAGTCACAGGCCGTAAGACAAGGGAAAGACGGCCGGTGTTTCTGACGGAAAGGGGCAGACAGAAAACAGGAGGAGATTCAAGTGAGGAAAAAGAGAATAACAGCATTTTTATGCGCCGCTGTCATTGCGGCTGCCGGACTTGCCGGCTGCGGAGGCACAAAGGCGCCGGCAGAGGTACAGACAGCCGATGTGACAGAAGGGGAAAACGTGACGGCAGGAGCTTCGGAAGCAACAGCAGAGGCGGCTGCGGACAGTGTAATCGTAACCATGCCCACCACCTCGGAGCCGGAAGCAGGCTTTAATCCCGTATACGGCTGGGGAGCCGGTGAGCATGTGCATGAACCGTTGATCCAGAGCACGCTTACCACCACTACGGCAGATTTGAAGATCGGCAAGGATCTGGCGACAGATTATTCCGTGAGTGAGGATGGCCTGACCTGGACGGTTTCCATAAGAGATGACGTAAAATTTACGGACGGGGAGCCTCTGACAGCTTCCGATGTGGCTTTTACATATAATCTTTGTGTGGAAAACAGCAGTGTCAATGACTTTACCATGCTGAAGGAAGCGGTGGCGGTGGATGATACCACGGTAGAATTCCATATGAATACCCCCTTTTCTATCTGGCCTTATACGATGGCGATCGTAGGAATCATACCGGAGCATGCCTATGATGAAAATTACGGGCAGAATCCCATCGGATCCGGGCGTTATATCATGAAGCAGTGGGACAAGGGACAGCAGGTGATTTTTGAAGCAAACCCGGATTATTATGGGGATGAAGTGAAGATGAAAAAGGTCACAGTCCTTTTTATGGACGAAGACGCGGCGCTTGCAGCGGCAATGGCAGAACAGGTGGATGTGGCCCATACCGCCGCTTCCTATGCGGATCAGGTTATTGACGGTTACGGCCTTCTGCAGGTGGCGAGTGTGGATAACAGAGGTATCAACCTGCCAGTAGGACCGGCCCGGGAACGTGACGGCCTGACGGTGGGAAATGAAGTGACTGCCGATATTGCGGTGCGCCGTGCCATTAACATAGGAATCGACAGAGAGGAAATGATCACGAACGTGCTGGGCGGCTACGGCACACCTGCATACAGCGTTTGTGATAAAATGCCGTGGTATAATTCAGAGGCCCAGGTTTCCTATGATCCGGATGGCGCAAAGCAGCTTCTGGAGGATGCAGGATGGGTGCCCGGGGCGGACGGAATCCGGGAAAAGGATGGTGTCCGGGCGGCGTTTACCGTGATGTATAACCCGGGGGATTCCGTGCGTCAGGCGCTGGCGGAGGATCTGGCTAACCAGTGTGCGGAGCTTGGAATCGAGGTCACTACAGAAGGCGCAGGATGGGACGTGGCTTATGATAAGGCATTATCCCAGCCTCTTGTATGGGGATGGGGTGCTCATACGCCCATGGAGCTGTACAATATTTACCACACGCTGCCGGCAACGGGAAGCGCAGAATATTCTCCTTACGCCAACAGTACTGTAGATGCCTATATGGACGAAGCGCTGAAGGCCTCCGAGCTGGAAGATTCCTATGACCTGTGGCAGAAAGCCCAGTGGGACGGCAGTACCGGAGTGACGCAGGAAGGGGATATTCCCTGGGTATGGCTGTGCAATGTGGATCATTTATATTATGTAAGAAACGGCCTGCAGGTGGCGGAGCAGAAGATACATCCTCACGGACACGGCTGGTCAATTGTAAATAACGTGGATCAATGGGAGTGGAACGAATAGTGAAGCATAACCTTCTTATCAGAAAGACAGGCAGAAAGTTCATAAGGATGCTTTTGCTGCTGATTACGGTCAGCATCGTGACCTTTACCCTGGTGAGCATGTCGCCCATCGATCCGCTGCAGGCCAATGTGGGACAGGCCGCGCTGGGGGCCATGAGCCAGGAACAGAAGGCAAAGCTGGAGGAATACTGGGGGGTGAATGTCCCCCCGGTCCGCCGGTATCTGAACTGGGCGGGTGGTTTTGTCAGGGGAGATATGGGGATCTCCCTTCTTTACCGGCAGCCGGTATCACAAGTGATAGGTGTAAAGCTGTCGAATTCACTGTTCCTTATGGTATTTGCCTGGCTCATTTCAGGTATTCTGGGACTTGTCCTTGGCATCCTGGCGGGAGTTTTCCGGGGAACCTGGGCGGATCGGATCATTAAGGGGTATTCCCTTCTCATATCCAGCACCCCGGTTTTCTGGCTGGCTCTTTTGCTGCTGCTTGTATTCGCGGTATGGCTGAAGGTGCTGCCCATCGGGCTGAGTGTTCCTATCGGCGTGGAGAGCGCAGGCGTCACCTTTCTGGACCGGCTGCGGCATGCCATACTTCCGGCGGTTACGCTCAGCATCACCGGAGTGGCGGGGGTGACTCTTCATACGAGAGAAAAAATGATTGATGTGATGGAAAGTGATTATATGCTGTTTGCCAGAGCCAGGGGGGAGAGCACCTGGAGCATGGTAAAAAAGCATGGCCTGAGAAATATCCTTCTGCCTGCCATGACCCTGCAGTTTGCCTCTGTCAGTGAGATTATAGGAGGCTCCGTTCTGGTGGAACAGGTTTTTTCTTATCCGGGGCTGGGACAGGCGGCGGTGACGGCGGGCACGGGAAGCGACGTCCCCCTTCTGCTGGGAATCACCATTGTGACGGCAGCTATCGTCTTTTTCGGCAATTTCATCGCGGATATCCTTTACGGCGTCATTGATCCCCGGATGAGGAAGGGAGGGGAGGCGTCATGAACCAGAGGAAGAAAACCATCCTGATTTTTGCCCTTGCCCTTCTTTTCCTGACTTCGGTGACTTTGTCCGGTATCTTCTGTTATGGAGGTGCCCGGAAAACCGACTTTTCCGTAAAAAACCTGGCGCCTTGTCTGCGGTATCCCTTTGGCACGGACTGGATGGGACGGAATATGCTCGCCCGTACCCTTACAGGACTGTCCATGAGCATCCGCATCGGCCTGTGCACTGCCGGAATCAGTGCGCTGCTTGCCCTGACTCTGGGAATCATGTCCGCTGTTCTTGGGAAAAAGGTGGATGCGGTTATTTCCTTCCTGATCGATACGATTATGGGAATCCCCCATATCCTTCTGCTGCTCCTTATATCCTATGCGTTCGGCAAGGGCTTTAAGGGGGTAGTCCTCGGTGTGGCCCTGACCCACTGGCCTTCTCTGGCAAGGGTAATCCGGGGAGAGGTGATGCAGCTTAAGGAAAGCGAATATATTCAGATCGCGGCAAAGCTGGGACAGAGCAGGCTTCAGATTGCCTGGCGCCATATGGTTGTGCATCTGTTTCCCCAGTTTGTGGTGGGGCTGATACTGATGTTTCCCCATGCCATCCTTCATGAGGCGAGCATTACCTTCCTGGGCTTCGGCCTTTCCTCCGAGCAGCCTGCTATCGGTATTATTTTATCGGAGAGCATGCGCTATCTGATTACGGGGAAATGGTGGCTGGCCATGCTGCCCGGACTGATGCTGGTGCTGACGGTGGTTTTGTTTGATGTGGCGGGAAATTCCCTGCGCAGGATTCTCGATCCTTCCAGCGCACAGGAATAAGGCAGCAGCTTCATAACGGTTCAGCGGGCCGGCGCATGTACTGTGCGGAACGCAGGAAAATGATTCCGGGGCTGCCATCGGTTTAGGAAAGAAGGCCCACAGGCGGGCAGGAGAGTGAAAATGAGCTGTAGTAATAAATTTCATATTCTGGAAATCCAGGATTTGTCAATATCCTTCCGACAATATGAAAAAGGGATCAGACAGGTGGATCTGCCTGTTATTTCCCGTTTGAATGTGACGGTGCATGAGGGGGAAATAGTGGCGGTGGTGGGCTCAAGCGGTTCCGGAAAAAGCCTTCTGGCCCATGCGATCCTGGGCCTGCTGCCTTCCAACGCCATGTGCAGCGGTGAGTTCTTTTTTTTACAGGAGCCTCTTACCCCGGAACGCATGGAAAAGCTGCGGGGTAAGGAAATCGCCCTTGTCCCTCAGAGTGTCACCTATCTGGATCCGCTGATGAAGGTGGGAAAACAGGTACGTCGGGGGCGCAGGGACAGGGAAACGGTCAGCCGCCAGCGTGAGCTGTTTTCCCAATATGGCCTGGCACAGGAGGTGGAGGAAAAATATCCTTTCGCCTGTTCCGGCGGGATGAGCAGGAGGATTCTGCTGGCAACGGCACTTATGGAAAATCCCCGGCTGATCATTGCGGATGAGCCGACTCCCGGTATGGAGCTGTCCCTGGCAGGCAAGGCTATGGAGGACTTCCGCAGATTTGCTGATATGGGCAATGGGGTTTTGCTGATCACCCATGATATTGAGCTGGCCCTGAAGGTGGCGGACAGGATAGCGGTATTCTATGCGGGGACCACAGTGGAAGAGGCTCTTGTAAGCGATTTTGAATCGGAAGAGCTTCTTCGCCATCCCTATACAAAAGCCTTATGGAGAGCCATGCCGCGGAATGGCTTCCATCCCATAGACGGTGTGCAGCCTTACGTAAAGGATTTGCCGAAGGGCTGTGTTTTCGGTCCCAGATGCCCTGATTTTTCACGGGAATGCGAAGGGGAGATCCCGGAACGGGTGATCCGCTGCGGTACGGTGCGCTGTATCAAATGCAGGGAGGATCATTCCCACCATCATCATGGAGGGAAGGAGGCACATGAACATGCTGGAAGCTGAAGATATTGTTTTTTCCTATACAAAAGGGCAGAAGCCGGTGCTTGACCATATAAGCCTTTCTGTCGGGCCGGAAGAACGGGTAGGAATCCTTGGCCCGAGCGGATATGGAAAAACCACGCTGATGAAGATACTGGCAGGCTATCAGAAGCCTGACTCCGGCAGGGTGCTTCTGGACGGGAAGGCGCTGCCGAAGAGAGGCTACTGTCCCGTGCAGATGATCTGGCAGCATCCGGAGAGGGCGATGAATCCCCGCCTTACCCTGGGAGAATCCCTGAAAGAGGCGGATAACATAGACCGGCAGCTGGAAATCGGGCTGGGCATCGAACCGGACTGGAAAACCAGGTATCCGCAGGAACTGTCCGGAGGGGAACTGCAGCGGTTCTGCATCGCGAGAGCGCTGGGGCAGAGAACCAGATATCTGATTGCGGATGAAATCAGTACTATGCTGGATTTGATTACCCAGGGACAGATATGGAATTTTCTTATGGAAGAAACGGCCAGGAGGCAGATAGGGATGCTGGTGGTCAGTCACAGCAAGGATCTGCTGGATTATATATGCACCAGACAGATAAGGTTATAAAGGGTGTTTGAAAATGCCGGAAAGGAAGATTAGGATGGATACACAGGAAATTTTACTGCAGTTTAAAAACGGGCAGATGTCTTTGGAGGAGGCGGAGGGCTATCTGAAAAGGCAGCCTTTTGAGGAAATGGGCTATGCCAAGCTGGATTCCCACAGAAAGCTGCGTTCCGGGTTTGCGGAGGTGATTTTCTGCAGCCGGAAAGCGGATGCCCACCTGCTGGAGATTTTCAGGAGGCTCTATGAGGAAGAGGGAGAAGTCCTGGGGACAAGGGCCTCCCGGCATCAGTATGAACTGTTGAAAAAGGAATTCCCCCAGGTTCAGTATGATGAAATTTCCCATATTATCAAGATTGAAAAAAAGGGAAAGAAGAGAATCGGGAAGATCGCGGTATGTACGGCAGGGACGGCAGATATACCGGTAGCGGAAGAGGCCGCTCAGACAGCGGAATTCTTTGGTTCCAATGTGGATCGCATTTATGATGTGGGAGTGAGCGGAATCCATCGGCTGATGTCCAGGCTGGATGTGATACAGAGCGCGAATTGTGTGGTGGCCGTAGCCGGAATGGAAGGGGCTTTGGCCAGCGTCATAGGCGGCCTTGTGAGCAACCCGGTGCTTGCGGTTCCCACGTCGGTGGGGTACGGTGCCAATATGAACGGACTGTCCGCCCTTTTGACCATGATCAATTCCTGTGCAAATGGAATAGCCGTTCTGAATATTGATAACGGTTATGGAGCCGGATATATGGCGACACAAATAAACAGACTTGCGGAAAGGGATGGGAACCATTCTTTCGGAGAGGAGACAGAACATGAGTAATACTCTTTATTTGGAATGCCTTTCAGGCATCAGCGGGGATATGACCGTGGCGGCCTTACTGGATTTGGGCGCGGACAGGCAGGTGCTGGAAAAGGCGCTGGACAGCCTGCCTGTGGATGGATTTTCGATTGAAATCAAGCGTGTGGTGAAATCGGGGCTGGATGTCTGTGACTTTAATGTTGTGTTGGATAAGGCGCATGAGAATCATGATCATGATATGGAGTATCTGCATGGGAAGGAAACGCCTGAGAATACGGGACTGGAACACAGCCATGCGCATGGGCATGGGGCGGAGGGGCATATTCATAGTCATGACCATGGGGAAGAGGGACATACTCACGATCATGTCCATGGGGAAGAGGAACATACTCACGATCATGACCATGGGGCAGAGGAGCATTCCCATGTCCATGTAGTGGAAGAATACGCTCATTTTCACGACCATGATACGGCGGAGCATACCCATTCCCATAGTCATGCGGCAGCGGAAATTTCCCATATCCATGGGGAAGAAGAACATCATCATCCCCATGAGCATAGGGGACTCAAAGAAATCCTTCATATTATAAGTCATGCACAGATAACGGACAGAGCGAAAGAAATCGCAAACCGTATTTTTCAGATACTGGCGGAAGCAGAATCCGCGGCTCACGGAGTACCCGCAGAAGAAGTGCATTTCCATGAGGTGGGAGCTGTGGACTCCATCGTGGATATTGTAGCCGCTGCGGTCTGCCTGGACAATCTGGATATTGATCAGGTCATTGTGCCGAAGCTGTGTGAAGGCAGCGGCTTTGTACGCTGCCAGCATGGCACGATACCCGTACCGGTTCCGGCTGTAGCCAATATTGCCGGAAGGCATGGCTTAAAGCTTCAGATCACCGATGTGCAGGGAGAACTGGTCACCCCTACAGGTGCAGCTATCGTTGCCGCGGTGAAAACGGCAGATACCCTGCCCGAAACCTTTACAATACTCCGGACAGGCATGGGTGCGGGCAAACGCAGCTATGAGAGGCCGAGTCTTCTCAGGGTCATGCTCATACGCAGTGAGACAAGGGAAAGGGACACCATCTGCAAGCTGGAAACCAATATAGATGACTGTACCGGTGAAATGATGGGGTACGTCATGGAGCTGCTTTTTGAGGCGGGAGCCAGAGACGTTCATTATATGCCGGTATTTATGAAGAAAAACAGACCGGCTTATCAGCTGAATGTCATCTGCAGGGAAGAAGATGCGCATAAGCTGGAGGATATTATATTCCGGGAAACAACCACCATAGGAATCCGCCGGTGCCATATGGACAGGACGGTTTTGAAACGGGAAATGCTGCAGATGTCCACAGAACTGGGCCAGGCAGCGGTAAAGGTATGCTATCTGGAGGATCAGGTCCGTTATTATCCGGAATACAGCAGTGTGACGGAGCTTTGCAGAAAGCACAACCGCCCGTTCCAGGAGGTTTATGCGATAATACAGGAAGAATGCAGAAAGCATCAGAAATGAAAAGCACCGGCGAAACAGCTTATAATGAAGGGAAGAAGCATATGGAATCTACAGGAAAGAAAAAAGAAGAGCTTTGCGCTCTCATGGATAAATTGGCGGCGGAAGATATTATGGTTGCATTTTCCGGAGGTGTGGACAGCAGCCTTTTATTGAAGGCCGCCTGTGACAGCGCCGGAAAAACCGGGAAAAAGGTTTATGCCGCGACCGTGCAGACCCAGCTTCATCCCTCCGGCGATATGGAAGTGGCACAGAGAGTAGCAGGGGAAATGGGAGCCTCCCATATCGTACTGGAAATTGATGAACTGGCGGAGGCCGGAATAGGGAATAATCCCACAGACAGATGCTACCGCTGCAAAAAGTTTCTGTTTCAAAAAATGAAACAGGAAGCGCAGAAGCTGGGAGTACCGGTTATCGTGGAAGGAACTAATGAGGATGATCTTCACGTGTACCGTCCCGGGATCAGGGCAATCAGGGAACTGGGGATTGCCAGTCCTCTGGCTGAACTGGGAATTACCAAGGCACAGGTGCGTGAAATAGCTGCCGACTATGGGATATCGGTTTCCGAGCGGCCCTCCGCCCCCTGCCTGGCCACCCGTTTTCCCTATGGTACGCTGCTGGATATGGCTGAAATGGAAAAAGTGGACGAAGGAGAAGGTTATCTCAAGAGCCTGGGCCTTTATAATGTCCGCATCCGTGTTCATGGAGAAGTGGCAAGAATTGAAGTGGATGAAAAAGACATGGCGGCAGTGATGGAACACAGGGTGGAAATTGTTACAGCTCTGGAAAACCTGGGTTTTGTATATGTTACACTGGATCTGAAGGGATTTCGTTCCGGCAGCATGGACGTAGGCCTGAATGTCTGAAAATTTTTTGATATAAAATAATAAAGAATAAAGGCAGAGAAATGGACAGAAGCGAAAAAACAGTATTGACTAATATGTGTATGATATACGATGACGACGGCAACGTGCTTGTGCAGGACAGAAGGGACAGTGACTGGGGAGGGATAACCTTTCCCGGCGGTCATGTGGAAAAAGGTGAGTCCTTTACGGATGCGGTGATACGTGAGGTTTACGAGGAAACAGGCCTGACAATTGAAACACCGCAAATCTGCGGGATCAAACAATGGCCGGAGGATGACGGAAGCCGTTATATAGTCCTCTTTTATAAAACCAGCCATTTTGCGGGCGAACTGAAATCTTCAGAAGAGGGTGAGGTATACTGGACAAAACTGTCCCGGCTGAAGGATCTTCCTCTTGCAAGGGGGATGGAACTTATGCTTCGGGTATTCCTTGAGGACGAGGTCGGTGAATATTATATCTATGAAGAAGATGGGGAATGGAAGCATGTGTTGAAGTGATGTGCCAGCAGACATAGCACGGGTTAAAAAATCATAGAAGATAGTTAAGACGGAAATAAAGTAGTCCATGCAGTTATTAATGCACTGTAGGAGGTAAGTAATCTATGTCAGGTACACTGCTCCATATTGCAATAGCAGATAAAATATATGACATATCAGGAAGCAGCATTGTAAAAAACCTCCCGTTATTTTTCGGCGGAAATATTGCACCGGATGCAGTGCATGCGAAAGAAGATTATCAAAGAAGAGATAAAAAGCATTCCCATTTGTGTGATGATATATACTCATATGGTTATGGCTATCCGCAAATGAATAAATTATTCAGACATAGAGTTAATGAGTTCGCGGAAAACTATTACCAAACAGCGGGTAAGGATAAAGACTTGTACTTGGGCTATATCATCCATTTACTTGTGGATGAGTTTGATATGTATTCCGCATTTGAACGTCTTATTGCTCAACTTGGTGAAAGCAAGATAAATTTTGACAAACCAGGAGCCCGGAAACATTTAGCTGATGAGGTGAATTGCGGCAGCTACAGGGATTTTTTTGTAGAAGATGCATCTGGCTATGACATTTCTGCTCGTGAATACAGATTTACGCAGAACGTTGTGGATATCCTTGAATCAGTATGGGATTATGAAGTAAAGGATTATATTAGCTCGGATGAAATAAATACGAGCAAGCTTTGGGTTATAAATAATGTTTTGAAAAGGGAGCCGGTACACAATGAACTTGTAGGTAATGATCCTTTAAAAGCGGTTGAATTTATAGATCTTGCCGCAGAACATGTTCTTGAACAGCTGCATCATATAATATAAGTGATAATAGGCCTTATGGCAGCAGCAGGGTATTATCAATCATAATTATAAAAGCTAAATAATATTGTCTGTTTGTAATGGCAGAAAACAGAGAGGGTGAAAGCGATAAAAGCTTTCGCCCTCTTGCCTTTTCCTATTCGGGATTGTGGATGTACTCCACCCATTTCACCAAAGAGTAATACAGCATAACTGATGCCGCTGAAAGCAAAATGGCTGCTGCGATGTCAGTGAACCAATGAACTCCCGACAGCAGCCTTCCTATGATCGTAACTGCAATTATTAATACGGAAAAGACGTCTAATGCTATAAGCAGTCGTTTCCTGCTGTTGTGCAGCAGTTGGTGGAATTGCAGCATTGAGGAAGCCATGATGCATATTGTAATCATTGTATGTGAGGATGGATAGGACGCTTCCAGTTCCGAGTCTATAAGAACAGGTCTGTAATTAATAATGACAAACTCAAAGAAAATATAAAAGACGATAACAAGAATATACAAAGCCCCTAATAACAAAATATGGAAATCAACTTTTGATATGCTTTTTCCTTTAATAAACTGGCAAAGTCCTGAAATAACAAAACCAACCGCAAATATTATGGCGATAACTCCAAGCAGATTAGTGATGTTATACCATATGGAATTTGTACCTAAATGGTTAAACAGGAATTGATTTATGGAAGCGAGCCCTATTTTGGATTGGTTCGGCCCGACAGGTTTTACATCAACGGTTTTCATTATTATTGTAAAAAGTATAAAAAGCAGAAATAAAGAGCCTGTCAGGATGAAAAGTCTTTTTTGTCTTTTTGGCATAGTAATGTTCCTTTCATTAGTTGTGATAAATTGCTTGCAGCCTGCATGCAGATTATCCGTCAACGTGTAAGAAAGGACAAGAAACCAAATGTCACAATTGGCAAAAGGCCCTGATACTTTACGTAACAATGGCCTTTTTAAGCGGGTTTTGAACCAATTAGTTTAGTTTGCTGCTTTTAATCAGGAGAATAACCTTGATCATAAAAAACAGGAAAAGCAGAACCGTTGCATATGGCTGACGGGTAGCAGTGAAGATAATAATAGAAAAGGCCTGCAGGAAAACAGAGCAGTTTCTCATAATGCGCGTTCCTTTTTCATATGAAAAATAAGAAGCAATCAGCTGTACAATACCCATAATTGCCATAAGAATCGGAAAGATAAAATAGATTGTCCATGTCAGGGTATTCGCATCAGGGTTTGAAAACAGACTCACCATACGAATCATGCCTTCCTTCTGCTGTCCATAAAGTGGAAGAAACAAAAAAACAAGCATCATTAAATCCAAAATGGCATAAATAAGAGTGTTAAATTTATTTATGTTAGCCAGGTTTTCGTCTGCAGCGAGAGAAATCAGTTCTTCCCCGGACAGTAAATCATCAATGGTTACCGAAAAAAGCCTGGATATACTTTTCAATGATTCTATATTCGGATAACCCTTGCCGCTTTCCCATTTGGATACAGCGGTTCTTGACACATAAAGTTTTTCGGCAAGCTGTTCCTGAGTCATATTATTCTGTTTACGGAGCAACTGCAGCTTTTCGTTAAATTCCATTTTAATGTACCTTTCGATTTGTATGTGACGGTAATACGTCAGCTTTGGTCAATGCATATATGTTATTATATAGGGACAGAAGAATAATGACAATATAAGCAGAAAAATACCCGACCGGATATGCTCGCAAAAAGGAAACATACCTGGCCGGGCAATAAAGTCCGAAGCCATCCACAGCCGCTGCATACGGCGATACCCCCTAAGATACCGCCGTATCCTTAAAAAGGGCAGCTTTAATACACCCACCATGTTTTACTTTAGCATAAACTTTCGGCGTTTTTTATCAATTAACAATATCAGCATAATGGCTGCTATCTGTAAAGCATAAACAACAAGCGTTTTTACGCTTGGAGAATTGTTCAAAGAAGTGAGTGTATACATTCCACCTAAAACGGTGTTCCCCCAAGCATGGATTAAGATTGTTACCCAAATGCACTTTGTCAGCCGATAGGCAGCCGCAAGGGTCAATCCCAAGATAATACAATACAGGGTAAAGGCAATAAAGTTCATATCTCCCTGTGTGGAGTTTGGAATGAACCACAGTGGCAAATGCCAAACTCCCCAAATTACACCCTCAATGAATGCAGCAGCTAAAAACGAAAACCGTTTTTCAAGCAAAGGCTGAAAAACACCCCGCCAACCGATTTCCTCTAAGCCCCCGCCCCAAATCATCATAGGTATAAAGAGGATAAATAAATACCACGGATTGCCCAAATAGCTTTCCTGTACGATACAAGCGGCAAATTGAATCGCCGCGAATAGCAGCAAAAAGATAATGCTTCTTCGCATATTGGACGTATGAAAAACCTGCTTGCAAAACGCTTTTAGTTTAATGCCTGTTTGCTTTCTTTGCACGATAAAGGCGGCATAAGCGGGAGCCATTCCCGCCCCAAAGCCGATTGCTGTAAAATAGAGAAAAAGAGTAATGTTTTCACTTAACAGATTGAAACGATACAACATAATCAGCAAAAAATCTGTTCCCCATGCGATTGCAAAGGTATAAAACAAATAATGCCACATCATACTCAATTCTTCTTTTGAGATAAATTTTCTTTGACTCATAATAATAAGCTCTCCTTTGTCACTATATTTCCATGCGCTTTACTTTGTGGGAGACATTAAGAGTGAGCAGAATACCTCCAATCAGAGCCGCTGCTGCGAGAAATAAAACTGGCAGAAACTGCTCATTGATTGCCGCTACAGGATTTATCAAAAGCATACTTAGTATAACAGCGGAAATAATGGTTACAGAATTTGACTTTTTGATAAAGCCGATTCGGATAGCGCATAACGCTATACCGTCCGCAAGGCACACCAATACCAAAGCGTTTCTAAATGCTAACATGAAATCACCCGGTACCAGGGTATCATTTACCATTTGGAGAACGGAATCTGTCCCGATAAAAATCAGAAAGCCGCCATATTCAGTTAAGAACATTGTGGTGCTGATGAAAAGCAAAATTACCGCCGCTTTTGCCCAAACAACAGATTTGCGATTTATGGGATAGCTGAATAAGAGGATTGCTCCCACGCCACAGTATTCTTTTGTCAAATAGCGATAGCCCATAGCAGAGGCCAATATCGAAAAAGACATCAAAGCGATCGCATTACAGATCGCCGCGATTCCTCGATAGGTGGAGAATAGGATAGCTGCATTTTTGTCTCCTGAATCCAAATGCGGCACCCATGCAAGTATATATGTCAGCCCCATAATGCACACGAATACGGCAATAGCAGAAAGAAAATAAGGTTTTATGTTTGTCTTTTTCAGCTCTAATTTCAGTATGTTCATGCTTCTGTACCTCCGCTCATAATCTGAAAGAAATATTCCTCCAGGCCGTTCGGGTATTGTTTCTTGATCTCGCATATAGCCACCTCTTGCATAACGTTTCCGTTCGTAAGAACGCCAACCACATCCGCAATATGCTCAATCTCGCTCAGAATATGACTTGAAATAAGCAGTGTCATGCCGTCTTTTGCCAGAGATAAGAACAAATTTCGTATTTGCCGGATTCCCATAGGGTCAAGCCCGTTGATTGGCTCGTCTAAAATCAAAATCTGCGGAGAGTGGCTGATTGCCCGTCCGATAGCAAGCCGTTGTTTCATTCCAAGTGAAAATTTAGAAACAGGCTGCTTTCCTGTATCGCCAAGCCCCACCATTTCTAATACTTGCCCGATTTTCTCAAAGCTCTGTTCCATGTAACTTAAATGAATTTCCAAGTTCTCTTTTGCGGATAAATGGTCATAAAAGACGGGCGTTTCAATCAAAATCCCCATTTTTCTCAGGAAGTCTTTTTTGTCAATCGACAATGTTTCCCCCTGCACTTTTACGTTTCCGGCGGTCGGGGACAGCAAGCCTGTGATTAACTTAAACATGGTGGTCTTGCCTGCGCCGTTTGCACCAAGTAGTCCGTAAATCGTGCCGCTTTGCACAGTTAGATTACAGCCCCGCAAAACCTCTTTGCCGTCAAATACCTTTGTCAAATTACGAATTTCCACTGCTGTATTCGTCATAATGGTTGTTTCCTCCTAATTTAATAAGTATCTTTTTTGAGCGCACGGCAATCACCAGGGATATCATACTTGCGCCGATGATAATGACAGGCTGGCTCGGCAGGCACTCAAACAGAAAACCATACAAAAGCTGTCCGATTGGCTGAACGCACATGATAAAAGTCATGATACAGGCAACCACCTTGCCGATTAAATGCTGCGGGGTTTCTGCCTGTACAACAGCCAGCATTTGTATGCTGAACATGGTTGTAAAGATAGTTACTGAAAGCCCTGTTACCGACAGAATGATATATTTAATCATGGGTGATTGACCGATTGCCATTCCAAACCCCATAAGGCAACTACAGGCAGTACAAAGAAAAAGCGGAACGTATGCTGTTTGGGGCGTAAGTTTTTTATCCAAAAGCACCGTCAGTAACCCTCCGAGAATGCCGCCAACTGCAAGCATTCCCTGCGTAAGTCCAAGCAGCCCGTCTGTCAAATGCAGCTTGTCAACGACAATGACAGGAATTCCTATTGTCAGCATGGGGGATAGAAACAGGTTTAGCCCTGCTATTACAATGCAGATCTGAACAAACAGCGGCTTTTCAATTCTCAAGAAACGTATGCTGTCCCGTAGATCACCTGCTGCGATTTGTAGTACCTTATCCTGTGTCGGCTGTTTTTGAAACGGTATCTTGATAAAAATCTCCATAACAGCGGACAATACAAAGCATAGAACGCTAACCTTTAAAATAATCACAATTCCAAACGCTCCGTAAAGCATACCGCCGATTATCGGGCCGATAAAGTTTGCAAGTGCCCCAATTTGATTCACGATAGCATTTGCAGACAGTATCTTTTCCTTTGGAACAAGTGCGGGAATACTCGCCTGTACTGCGGGCTGGTAAGTGCCGGAAATACCGTAAAGCAGCATGAGTACGGTTATAAACAGCGGTATTATGGGGACTATTCCCAAGAGCCATGAAAATACCGTAATGACACCCGCCGTCAGAAAATCTAAACAGACCATAATATTTCGTTTGTTCACACGGTCAGCCAGTACCCCGCCCAAAAGTGACAACATAATCATGGGCAAAAAAGAACAGGCTGTCACAATGCCAAACAAAGTTGATGACCCTGTTTCCCTTAATAAATATAATGGCAAGGAAAAACGCAGGATTGCATTGCCAAATAGCGATACTATCTGACCGACAACCACAAGCGTAAAATCCTTGCCATACTTTTTTGTGTTATTCATTATAGCCACCTCCCTTTACCAATAAGTTTAAGGGTGGTGGTAACCCCCAAGTCAACAGGGGATTTTTCTTTATTTCAAAGGGATAAACACCTCGTAAAAATTGCGCTCTGTATGCCCTGAAAGCTCAACAAAACGAATGAAAATATAGACAACACCTTTGAAGGTTTCTTTATGTTCTTCTGCCCAGCCATAGGCGGCAAAAAACATTTTTTCCATAATGGAATCGTCGTGACTGTCTGCTTCCAATACAGTATGCAGACATTTACCGCTTTCAAGATATGTTTTCTCTCCGGCTTGCACTTTTTTTACAGCACGCCTTACATGGCACATCTTTGTCCCTTTATATCCGGTTTGGTCAAAGGTAACTGCACGAACAAGACTTGATAAAATATCGTCCTCCTGCAAATCCATGAACGCAAGTACTCTGTCCTTGTAATCATTAAGGGACGATACGGCATCAAAAGTTTCAAGCACCAAATATAACGGCAGCTCTTTCACCGTGAATAACTTAGACGAAAGGGCAGCATACTCACAAAAAACCTTTGTTTCGGCAAGACGTTTTAGAATACGCTGTTGTATGCGGATATTATTTTCTGCCTCGTTTATTTTTCTGCTTAACGAGGTGATACCGTCACGATCCCCGGATTCCATAAGTTCTTTTATTTCAAGCGGCGTAAAACCCCGCTTCTTGTAAAAATCAATGGACATTAAGCGGGAAACGTCCTCAAAGGTAAATTCACGGTATTGGCTGTTTTTGTTTCTTTGTGGCTCTATCAGCCCGATTTCCTCGTAATAGCGCAGTGTTTCCCTCGTAAGTCCGAGGTTTTTATAAATATCATTGGCACGATAAACAGCATTGTTCTCTGAATCCATGCGGTTAATTTTATGTAGTTCTCCCTGCAATTCGGGGTTATCACCAACTATAACTTTGTTTGTAGAAAACCGATTGTCCACAGGTTTTTCAGCGTGTGCGGGTATTAGCCATGTTTTGCCCTTTTTCATTGCCCCTGCAATTTTTCCTGCCTTGCAGTAGTAAGCCACCATGCGGCTTGAAATATTCCATATTTGTGCCATTTCATTGGCTGTTAAATAATCCATTTTGTTTCCCTCCTACAGCCATTATATTTCGCATATCTGAAATTTACAAGATTATGCATTCTGACTATTTTAATAATATGCCCTATTACTGTTCATACTATGAAATGTGTGCTCATATCCAAATGCACAGGGTGGGAATGTGACGTTATCAAGAGGAATAATGACAGTATTTTGCGGCAGGACAGAGAGCCGGAACGGGGAAAAGAAGTTGAACGATAGAATATTTACTTATGAATAGCTTTTTCGTAGGAGGGACAGAAGGTGTTTATTGCCCGACCGGATATGCTTTCCAAAAGTCAGCATACCTGGCCGGGCAATAAAGTCCGGAAGTATTATAATAAATTACAGGAATTTCACTCTGGTTTCATCATAAAAACCTCTGGCAGCAGGTTCTTCATCCGCTTCCCCAACAGCAATGACTGCCAGTGGCTGGCTGGTAACAGAAAGGATCTCCTGCAGCTCCTTTACACGCTCCATAACCGGATAGCAGCCGCACCAGCAGGTGCCGTAACCCAGTTCTTTTGCCTGAAGAAGCAGGTTCTGAATAGCAGCGCCGCAGTCCTGGGGCCAGAAACCGGCGCAGACAGATTCCTGAAGGTCAGGCCTGCCGCAGACAACGATAGCCAGGGAAGCGGTTTTCAGCATCTGAGTGTAAGGATGAGACTTCATAATCTGTTCCCTGATTTCCTCTGTTTCCACCACAACAAATTCCCAGGGACGGGTATTGCAGGCACTGGGCGCCATCATGGCGGCTTCCAGCATCTGATGGATATGCTCCTTAGGAATCACTGTTCCTTTTTTGTATTTCCGTATACTTCTTCTTGCACGTATTGCTTCTGATGTGTTCATAAATGCTCCTCCTTTTCCAGTTTTTCGGATATTTATATTGTAAGTTGTAATTTGAAATTATTCAAGGAAATATTTATTTATTATTGTAAAAGCAATAAAACTGAAAACTAATCGTTCAGAAGAAATTGTCAAATTGCCCGTTTGGGTTTCTAAACTTGATGTGCCGTTATCCAGCTTACGAGTTCTTCAAAAGAACATTTATCTGATGCTACATTGAGGATAATTGTATAGAGTTCGACCGCTGAATTCTTGAAAAGGAGCAGCCAGTGCAGAATCCAATAAAGCATTATCTCTAATTCCATCACTGCCACCGGTCTGTCTAATCAATTCTGTGTGCATGAATATTATTTGTTGTTTGGACAATATAATCATTTAGCAAGAACCTCATAAGCTTCCTTGTTTGCCTCCATCAGTTTTCTTGAAAGCGCCATTACTGATTCATCAGAAGCATTTTCTTGATTATCAGCCTTGACAAACTCTATTACCAAATATTTGGGCACATTGTTCTTCATAATTACTGCTGACCCCAGTTCGTCAACAAGTCTTGCAACTTTAGAAAAATTTTGATTTGCTTCCGTAATAGAAACAATACTTTTTGTATCAATTATCATAATAATACCCCTTTTCTTTTTATTATACTATAAATTATACAATTTATTCAACCTATTATTCGTTGCAAGAATAAAAACTTTATAAAATAATCTTTCATGAATATTTAGGGCATATCGAAAGAATGGCTTAAAAATAAGGGTTTCCGCATATTGCATTATATCTTGTAATGCCTGTCATATCATGGTTTGATAAAGTGAAACAACAACAAAATTAAGGGGGATGAAATGAACAGGGTATTATATTCCTATCCGGCGTAATCAACAAAGACAAGATAAATCTTGTCATCGTGGCAATCATGTAGTCTCCTGAGGAAATGGTATGCTTGATGACAGGCGGCGACATGGAAACCATAAAACGATTGACGTACAGACGTCATTTCTCCTGTCCATATGGAAAGATAGGAACATCGCTATTTTTATAACATCATGTTATGTCTTTTCCTTTAAAAGCCTCTGTCTGCTTCGTAACAAATCTACAGCATCCTCCTCCAATCCTTCCTTTTCTCCCATAAATCCGCCCAAAATCACAAGGAATCCCCCTTCCCACAAAAATCCTTTCCCTGCATTTCGCAAGAATTCACAGCCATGGCAAGTATAAAATCTTGGATATATAAAATACCTTCGCTATTATGTAATCAAGTTAACAAAACGACTACATCTTATGAGAAGGGAAGGTAGAAGATGGCTAAGACGAAGAAAGAAAAATGGAGCCTGAGACAGGATTTCCGAAAAAGATGGCAGCTGTATCTTATGCTGCTGCTTCCGGTTCTGTACATACTGATATTCTGTTATGTACCGATGGGAGGTATTATAATTTCCTTTAAGGATTACTCCTTCAGGAAGGGAATTCTTGGGAGCCCGTGGGTGGGACTGAAGTATTTTAAACAGTTTTTCGGAAGCCCCGATATCGGAATGCTTCTTAAGAATACGTTAATCATCAGCTTTTACCAGCTGATTGTTACATTCCCGGCGCCGATTATCCTGGCACTGGCTTTACATATTATAGGAAATGACCGGTTTAAAAAGTTCATGCAGACCGTTACCTATGCTCCTTATTTTATATCCACAGTAGTTCTGGTAGGTATTGTACTGCAGTGTCTGCATCTGAATATCGGTATTGTTAATACCATTCTGGAATTCCTGGGTATGAACCGGGTGGACTTCATGGGCAGGGTATCTTACTTCCGCCATATATATGTCTGGTCCGGTGTATGGCAGACAACAGGATTTTCCGCTATTATATATATCGCAGCGCTGGGCAATGTGGATCAGTCCCTGGTGGAAGCATCCCTGATTGACGGGGCAAACCGTCTGCAGAGAATCCGTATTGTAGAGCTTCCGGCCCTGAAGCCGATTATCACCATTCAGCTGATTATGGCAATCGGAAGTATTATGGGAGTGGGCTTTGATAAAATCTACCTCATGCAGAATACTTTGAACCTGCCGGTATCCGAAATTATTTCCACCTACGTATTTAAGCGTGGTATGAAGGATCTGCAGTATTCTTTTGCCACAGCAGTGGGACTGTTTAATTCGGTAGTCAATTTTATACTCTTGTTCACCGCCAATAAACTTTCCCAGAAGTTTGGCGAAACAAGTTTGTGGTAGGAGGAGAGGAAATGAGTACAACGGCAAAAAGCAGGAAAAATCCCAAAAATAAAGTAAAGCTTTATCACAGCCTTCCGGACAGGATACTTACCGCATCCGTGTGGGTACTGCTGATAATAATAATGATAGTTATCCTGGTTCCCCTCATGTTTATCCTGGCATCTTCATTCAGTGATCCCAGTGCGGTTTCCTCAGGCAAGGTATTTTTATGGCCGGTGGATTTCTCGCTGGTAGGGTATAAGGCTATTTTTCAGTCCCCCAGTATCCTGCGCGGTTTTATCAATTCCGTGGAATATACGCTGGTGGGAACGATTATCAGCGTTACGCTGACTCTGTTCGCCGGTTATCCTCTGTCCAGGGTGGATTTGAAAATCCGCGGGCCGATTATGTTTCTGTTCACAGTGACCATGTTTTTCAGCGGCGGCATGATACCTACTTATCTGGTGGTGAGCAAGCTGCACCTGATCGATACGTTCTGGGCTATGGTTATTCCTTCGGCCATGGGAGTATGGAACGTTATCCTCACCAAGACCTATATCCAGAGTTCCATTCCTCTGGAAATTTACGAAAGTGCATCCATTGACGGCTGTTCCGACTGGAAGTATTTCACAAGCATGGTTTTCCCTCTTTCCAAGCCAATTATTGCGGTTATGGTATTGCTGTATGCGGTAGGAAAATGGAATGATTTCTTTTCAGGATTGATTTATCTCAATGATTCCGCCAAGCAGCCGCTGCAGATGACCCTGCGCAATATCCTGGTCATGAGCGACAGCTTCGGCATTAATATGAATCTGGCGGAGCAGATGAACCGCCAGGAACTGAAAACGCTGCTGCAGTATTCCCTGATTGTGGTTTCTTCCGTTCCCGTACTGCTTTTGTATCCTCTGATTCAGAAGCATTTCGTGAAAGGTATCATGATGGGCTCCATCAAGGGCTGATATAGGGCAAACAGACAGAAAAGATAATACAGATTAACAGGATGTTTCACTCACCGAAGGCGAGTATCATTTTTTCCGGTGGGTTAATCATAAAACAATGAAAAAATGGGAGGTAGCGTATGAAACGCAAAAATTTAGGAACCAAACTTGTGGCGGCAGGCCTTACGGCAGCCCTGCTCCTTACCGGATGCGGCGGAAATTCATCTTCCGGCCAGGCAACAGGCAGCACAGGGGAAGGAACAACACAGAGCGCCGGGGAAGAGGAACGCCCTACAATTACGGTAGCAGTATCCATGAATGAAAAGGGAGAGTACTCCGACGCCAATTATGCCATCAAATATATTGAGGATAATACAGGCGTAAACATTGAATTTGTCCAGCTGCCCTCTGAGAAGGCGGATGCGGATACCAAGCTGAACCTGATGCTGTCCAGCGGGGAATACCCGGATGTTATCTGCTACGGCATGAACAAGCAGAAAATGGTGAAATTTGCGAAGGAAGGAATTTTTGTCCCTATCAATGATTACATTGATAAGTATGGCGATAACATGAAGAGATTGTTTGAAGCCAGACCGCAGTATGAACAGCTTTCTTATGCACCGGACGGAAATATCTACGGCTTTGTAACCGCGAATGAGTGTTATCACTGCCAGGCATATCCCAAGCTCTGGTATAACACCGAATGGCTGGAGGCTCTGGGACTGGAAGAACCCCAGACCACAGAAGAACTGAAGGACGTTCTGCTTGCGGTAAAGAACAGCGATTATAACGGCAACGGCAAAGCCGATGAAATCCCGCTGACAGGAAGCAAGGATTGGGACTGCCAGCTGGAATGGTACCTCCTCAATTCCTTTGTACCTGTTGATAAGGATACTCTCTCTCATGTAGAAGACGGAAAAGTGGTTTTCTCCTGTAATACGGAAGAATTCAAGCAGGGTCTTGCTTACCTGAATGAGCTGTACACACTCGGTTTGATTGACCCTACCTGCTTTACACAGACCTCCGACCAGATGCAGCAGGTGATCCGTTCCGATAAAAATCTGGTATTCGGCTATACGGCAGATCATTTCGCCATGGGTATTGATTTGGATGATGCGCATCTGAATGAAGTGACTGCGGCAATGATTCCTGCGGAAGGCCCCAATGGTGCAAGATGGCAGCTGCATAAGGATTATGTGGATATGACCGATGGTTTCAGCTGGTTCATTACCGATAAATGTGAAAATGTGGAGGCAGCCTTCAAAGTTGGTGATTTCCTTATGGGAGATGAATCCTCCATGGTACAGATGTATGGAGAAGAAGGAAATTACTGGGGAAAACTGGATACTCCTACGGAATCCATCCTTCAGGGAACCGAAGCAATTTATTGGATTAAACCCGGATTTACTTCCAATGAAGATGATGCTTATCAGAAAAACACCTTCTGGTCAGGCCTGATGAACCAGCTGGCAGAGTTCCGTGCTTCCATGTCTCCCAGACCGGAGGACATGTATGTTTCGGATTCCTATGAAGCAAGGCTTTTTGATGAAACAGCCAAAGTTGTTCCTTATTTCTACCCGGAATACCTGCCCAAGAACCTGTTCCTGGAGGATGATACGGATTCGGAAACCTTTACAACCATCCAGACATCCTTAAGAGAATATGTAAAAACCTCTATCGCACAGTTCGCAACCGGTGAAATGAGCGTGGAAAAGGACTGGGATTCCTATCTGAAAGCTCTGGAAAAATATGATGTGGAAACATACGTGAGCTTATATCAGAAAGCATATGATGTATACGCAGCACAACAATAACCGAAATAAGAAAAGGGCGCGCTTGAAAAGGCGCGCCTTTTCCGAAAGGAATTGAACTATGGGAATGTTAAGTGGAGAATGGGAAGACAGACTGGCACATTGGATACGTACCTTGAAGCAGGATTTCTATGAGGAACTGGGTGAAATCTCCTGGGAGGCATTCCGGACAAAAGAAAAGCTTTCTCCAAAAGAACTGGAGAGCCTGGAGCTGCTGCCGGTACAGCCGGGCTATACCTGGGGAGAATGCTGGGAATATTGCTGGTTCAGGGGAACGTTCCGGCTTCCGGAAAAGGCGCAGGGACAGCGTATTGTCCTCGATCTTAAGCCGGGAGGAGAATCCTGTCTGTTTGTAAACGGAAGAGAATTCGGAACCTATCGTGCGGACTGGATTGAAGAACCCCATCATTATATGGTGGATAATACCATTTCCCGCTGTGCTGATGCAGGAGATGTTTATCAGATCTGCATGGAAACCTATGCGGGACAGGATTTTCCCAACTGCGAAACCGGCTATTGTGCCACAGGGCCTGTCCTGCCGGGAAGCAGCTGGAGCAGTCTGACGGAGGGAAGCAGACGTACGCTCGGCAGATGTACCTATGGGATCTGGCGGGAAGAGGCCTATCAGCTGTACATGGATGTATCGACGCTTTTTAAGCTGCTGAAGGTGCTGGAGGAGAGCTCTCTGCGGGCGGCGGAGGCGGCGGAAGCGCTGAAGGAATTCACCCGCATTGTGGATTTTGAACAGGATGGGGATGCCCGTCTGGCCTGTTACCGGGAGGCGGCTGATGCCCTGAAACCGGTAATGGAGGCGGTAAACGGAACCACGGCTCCTTTATTCTGGGCAATAGGAAATGCACATCTGGATCTGGCCTGGCTGTGGCCGGTGGAAGAAACAGAACGAAAAGCGGAGCGGACTTTCGCAGCCCAGCTGCGGCTTCTGGAGGAATATCCCGAATACCGGTTTATCCAGAGCCAGCCGGCCCTGTATGAAATGTGCCGCATTCACTATCCGGAATTATTTGAAAGGATCAGGGATGCAATCAAAAAGGGGAACTGGATTGCTGACGGGGCCATGTGGGTGGAGCCGGATACCAATCTCACCGGAGGAGAATCCCTGGTACGTCAGCTGCTGCATGGCAAGAGGTACTATAAGGAGGTCCTGGGGGTGGAAAGCGATGTACTCTGGCTGCCTGATACCTTTGGCTATTGTGCGGCGCTTCCCCAAATCCTGGCAGGCTTCGGTGTGAAATATCTGGTGACACAGAAAATATTCTGGTGCTGCAATGACGGGGAACGTTTCCCCTATCATTATTTTACATGGGAGGGAATGGACGGAACAAAGGTGGTATCCTTCCTGCCGACCAGCTATACCTACCGTACGGATCCGGAGGAGATCGGAAACGTGTGGAAGAACAGGAGCCAGAAGGAGGATCTGAAGGCGTTCCTGCTGCCCTTTGGCTATGGAGACGGCGGCGGAGGCCCGTCCAGGGATCATCTGGAATATATACGCAGGCAGCAGGATCTGGAAGGGAGCCCCAGAATGAAAATGGGTTCTCCGAAGGAATTTTTTCATTTCATGGAAGAACAGGGGGGACCGAGGCACACCTATACAGGTGAGCTTTATTTCAGCTCCCACAGAGGAACCTATACTTCTCAGGCCAAAATAAAGAAATACAACAGGGCATGTGAGCTGGCCCTGCGCGAAATGGAGTGGTGGAGCGCCCTGGCGGGGAAGAAGGGCATGGTATATGATCAAAGCCGTGCGGACAGTCTCTGGAAGCTGCTTTTATTCCAGCAGTTCCACGATATCCTTCCTGGCTCCTCTATCGCCCGGGTTTATGAAGAAGCCCGGAAAGCATTCCTCAGGATTCTGGAAGAATCACAGGAAATGCTGGGACAGGCATTGGATTTTCTGATGGAGGATTCCGGAGATGCAGGTACGGTTACCATTTTTAACTCCCTTTCTTTTCCCAGAAAAGCCCTGATAACCCTGCCGGAAGAATTCCGGAACGGTGCGGTGACAGAGGATGGGAAATGGGTGTACGTGCAGCATATGGAGGAAGGATACAAGGCGCTGGTTGAACTGCCGGCCGGTGATGGAATGACACTTTATGCAGCAGCGGAGAATGCAGCAGGACAAGAGGCGTCTGACAGTCAGTACAGAAAGGCGTGTGCGGCTGTGCGCCGGACGGAAACCGGATATGAAATGGAAAACGACAGGATTTCTGCCCGGATCAATGCTCTGGGACAGGTGGATTCCTATGTCCTGAAAAGCTCAGGAAGGGAAATGGCGGCAGGGCCGATGAACAGGCTGCGTTTGTTTAAGGATATTCCGCGGCATTTTGACGCATGGGATATCGATGCGTGCTATCGGGACATGGAGCTTGACGGAGTGAGGGATGTTCGGATGGAAAGAAAGGCGGAAGGGCTGGAGGCTGTATTAGAGGTCTGCGGAAAAATAGGAAAATCTTCCTTTACCCAGACCATAAGCCTGGCGGCAGGGCAGGAACGCCTTGAATTCCATACCCGAATCCACTGGCAGGAGCTTCACAGGCTTTTAAAGACGGCTTTTCCTGTAGAGGTACATGCGGAAACGGCAAGAAATGAGATACAGTTTGGTTTTGTGGAAAGACCTGCACACCGTTCCAGGGAATACGACAAGGATCGGTTTGAGGTATGCAACCACAGATATACGGCCCTTTGTGATGAGGCCCATGGGGCGGCCGTGCTCAATGACGGGAAATATGGAATCAGTATGGAGGGAAATTCCCTGGAGCTGACCCTCCTGCGTGCGCCCTCCAGCCCTCAGATGAGAGCGGATAACAGAATACAGGAATTCACCTATGCTTTTTATGCATGGGAAGGGAGCTTTACGGAAAGCGATGTGGTGCGCCAGGGCTATGAGCTGAATATACAGCCGTCGGTAAGAAGCGGCAGACTGCCGGAGATGGATACCGTAAGTACCGACCGGAAAAATATTATCGTTGATACGATGAAGCCTGCGGAAGACGGCAGCACAGATGTGGTACTGCGTCTGTATGAGGCCGAAAGAGCGGCAGTTTCCGCCAAAATAATGCTGCCTGCGTGGTGCAGGAGGGCATTCCTCTGTGACATGATGGAACAGGCACAGCAGGAGCTTTCCATAGAGGAGGGAGGTATTACTCTTATGTTCCATTCCTTTGAAATAAAAACGATCCGGCTGCGGTAAAAATCTGGCTTTCTATTATGATCGGAAACTGCTATAATTGTCCTGCTGCCGTGTGTTCAGTTACTGTTTGGGATACTGTGCGGCGGAAGAAAAAGGAAGGGTATGGCGGAACGCATGAGGGCTGTTTTTATGCCGGAACCATGTGTGCCATAAGAGGGGGCCCCGAATGAAATACAGGAAAGTATATATCAGGTTAATTATTACCTATCTGGCAATTTTTTTACTACCATTGATCATAAATATTGTGATGCTGGAGAATCTGGCCGTGTCCACTCGGGAGAATATCTGCGCCAGCGTTCATTCCAATATGGCTCACACCATGGATACGCTGGATAACAATTTCAGGGAAATCAATACGATTACAGCGAGAATATCCGGAAACAGCAACATCCGTTATATAGCCACGCAGATGGATGAGGAAGGCAAGAAAATTGAAATTTCCAAGATAACCTATGCCCAGGAGTACATGGCTGCCATGCAGATCCAGACCTTTGTGGAGGAATATTATGTGCTTTTCCGGAAGCCGGATATGGTCATTTCCCCGAACAGAGTCTATTTATACCAGGATTCCTGGAATGCTTTTTTTCAGTATGGAGACATGTCCTGGGAGGAATGGAAGGCGTTGATGACAGGCCATTATACCGGCCATTTATTCCCGGAAAAGAAGACCAAACAAAACGGTAACGTAGAGGACAGGATTCTTTTTGTCCAGTCCCTTGTGACGGACAGCGGGGTAAAGGGGAACCTGATTTTCCCCATCCGTTCCGAAGGAATTAAAAATCTGATGAGGGATGCTTATATTTCCCAGGACGGCTGGGCATATCTTCTGGACGAGACGAATGAGGAGATCATTCTGACGGTACCGGCGGCGGACGGAAGCTTTGAAAAAGTGCCTTCCTCTGTGCTGGAAAACGGACAGGAAATCCAGGAAATAGAATTGAACGGAAAGACGGTGGAGGTCATACGCGTTGATTCAGATCATCTGGGAATGACCTATATTTCCGTGCTTCCCAAGGAATATATCACCCTGCAGATCAATCGTGACCAGCAGAAGCTGATCCTGCTGATGACAGCGGTGCTGTTTGTAGGCATAGGCAGCATCCTGCTCGTTTCCTGGAAAAGGGGAAGAAGGATAGACGGTATCCTGCAGATGCTGTTCAGTATGGGTGTGGAGGACAAGGAATCGCTGAAAGGGGACGAAATGGAGTATATATCCAATTCCCTGAAGCAGCTGATCGATAATAATACCGATTTGCAGGAGAGCATTATCCGGCAGAAGCCCGTTACCAGGTCCCTGCTTCTGGAGCGTCTGCTTCATGGAGGCGAAGGGGTGAGCTTACAGAGCCTGGAGGATTACGGGATAAATCTTAAAGGTAAGAGGATGCTGGTTATCGCCTTTCTCGTGGGCAGGGGGGATTCCGCGGATGTGGAGCTTTATGCGAAAGAAACCGTAGTCTATAAGCAGGTGCTGCAGCAGAGTCTGGATTCACTGCTTGCAGGGGATAAGTATATGTGTGATACCGATATGGACAGCAGCGTCGTAATCTGTACCATGGAAGGCGGCTTCCAGCCGGCCAATGCCGGATTCCAGAAAAAGCTGGAGAAAATCACGGAAACCTTCTGGGAGGAATTCGGCGTCAAGGTGCGTATCGCGGTGAGCACTATCTGCAGGGAACTGACGGAAATCAGCAAAGCCTATGACCAGGTATGTGAAATGCTGACCTTCGGCGATTCCTCAGGAAAGACGGTGGTATTTTATGAGGATTACCAGGACAGCAAGGAATTTTACTATTTTCCCGTGACGCTGGAGGAGCGTCTTGTGAATGCGGTGCGTACGGGAAATGCGGAAAGCATGCATGTCCAGCTCAGTGAAGTGTACCAGGTGAATGTGCTTTCCCGGAATATCAGCCCCTCCATGATGCATTTCCTGGTGAATGATCTGCAGTGTGCGGTGTTCAAGGCGCTGCACAGCCTGAATGATAGGGTTGAGATTGAGGAAGAGGAGATTTACCGCCAGCTGGAGCGGCTGAACCGGGAAAATGATATCCTCCTGCGGTTTAACCATATTAACAGCATGTTTAAATATATCTGCGATATGGTGAAGGCGGTGAATAAAGAAAGCAGCAGCCGTCAGATGGAGGAGATTGAGCAATATATCTGTGACCATTATATGGACAGCGATATGGGGCTGACGAAGATATCGGATGATTTCGGTTACGCAAGCACCTATTTTTCCAAGCTGTTCAAGGAGCTGTTCGGGGAAAATTTCGCCACCTATCTGGAAAAGATGAGGATCGAAAAGGTATGTGAGCTTTTAAAGAAAGGCTATACCATGGAAAAAATTGCGGAGCAGACCGGATATAATAGCGTGTATGTGATGCGTACCGCATTTAAGCGGATAAAGGGGATGACCCCTAATGAATTCCGCAAGCTGAATGAAGAAGAAACGGAGTGACTGTGAAGGTACGGATCAGTTACGAAACGGAATAAGAACAGGAAAAGGGAACGTATATGAATAAAAAAATGGTACTGGACAGGATTCCCTGCCAGTTTTGTGAAGGCCCGTTCTGGGGAAATGGGAAAATGGGAGCGGTGCTGTATGTACAGAACGGAAAGCTGTGTATCTCTGTGGATCACGTTGGATTATGGGAACTTAGGGAAACCCTTCCGGATATGCCGAAGGCGGATTTTCAGGAGATACTGGCCCACAAGAAGGAATTTATCGCGGGAGATCCCCGTTATGTGGAACGGACTGATATTTTCGGAGATAATATCGGAAGAACGAGACTGCCCTCCCTTGCCGTGGAATTGAGCCTGCCCGGTGAGATTGCCTCCTTCCTTGCGGAAACGGATATGCTGGAAGCCGGAACCGGGCTGCGCCTGGAAATGAAGGACGGGAAAGTATTCGAAGGAGAAATCTGGCTGGATTCCTGTGTCAATGTGCTGGGGATAGCGCTTTATGGAGAAGGGGCGGGAGAACTGGAAGTGAAAGCACTGGGATGGGATTTGGATTCCCCCCGCCTGAAGCCCCTTAAGGACTGGCATTACGAGCCCTGCATACAGACGGAAGAAAACGGGCTGGTCACTGTCAGGCAGCATTTCGGCGGCAGCCGGAGCGCTGTTTTGAGCGCGGGGAGAAGGGAAACGAAGTATTCCATGGAAGCCCAGCATTCCATGGAAGCACAGCGTTCCAGGGAAGCGGAAGGCCTGTTTCTGGCAGTGAGCATTGAAACAGGGGATCAGGCGGAAGAAGCCGACATGGCGGCGGCCGGAACAAAACTGGTGCAGGATTATCTGGATAACAGGGATTCCTATCTGGAGGCACATCGCCTCGACTGGAAAACCTTTTGGGACGGTTTCGCCGTGGAAGTACCCAATGAACGCCTTCAGGAAGCCTTTGAACAGGAGATGTACAAGCTTTACTGCAACGAAAGGGAGGATTCCTCTCCTGTGACGCTGCAGGGGGTATGGAACCCCAATAACCGGATGCCTGCCTGGTTCGGGGATCTGCATAATGATCTGAATGTGCAGTCCTGCTACTGGCCCGCCTATAAAACCGGAAATGTGAAGCTGGTTCGGCCGTATATTGATTATTACAGCAAAGCGGCGCCCCGGTTTATGGAAAGGGCGTATAAGCTGTTCGGCATAAAGGATGCCATCCACATCCCCACGATGATGGCCCCGGACGGCACAGGAGCCGCCTCCGAGTGGTGCTACTGGAATTCCCTTTTAGGCCCGGAATTATTTGTGGCGGTGGATTTTACATGGTTTTATGAGTACAGCCGGGAGGAGGACACTCTGAGGGATAAGATTTATCCGTTTATTGAAAAGGTGCTCCACCTGTATCAGGGGATTGCTATAGAAAAAGAAGACGGCTGTCTGCACATCCCTTTTACCACTTCCCCCGAGGTGGACAGGGACGGGCATATGTTACTGGCGGATGATGCTACATTTACCCTTTCCTGTCTCCATTACCTGTGCCGGAAAATGAACGGCTATGCCCAGAAGCTTCAGCTGGACGGCGCTTCATGGCTTGCGTGGAGCGACAGGCTGGTTCCTGTGAAGACGAATGAAAAAGGTCTGCCGGTCTATGCCGGAGTGGATGTATTTGCATCCCACCGTCATTTCTGCCATCTGTATCCGATTTATCCGCTGTGTGAGGAGGCGCATAACGAGCTTGCACAGCGTTCCCTGGATACGGCCATAAACCAGGGCTTCCTGGAATTTGCCGCATTTTCCTGTCCATACCTGGGCATTATGGCGGCGCGCTGCGGAAGGGGAAACATGTCCCGGACCATGCTGGAGCTGTACTGTATGGTATTCCGTTCCCGGAATTCCTTCACGGTAAACGGGGATCCTTATCAAAATGGAATCCTGCGTATTTCCGATACCAATGCAGGAGAAAGCTCCGATGCCTTCACTCTGGAATCCGGATTCTTCATCCCGACAGCCCTCTGTGAAATGTTCGTCCACCGGGCAAAGGATACCATCTGGGTGCAGATGGGAATGCCGGATGAATGGAAGACCTGCAGCTGCCGGGAACTGGCTGTGGAAGGCGGACACAGGGTCACGTCCGAAAGAGAAGACTATTCGATCCGCCGCATACTTCTGAAGGCGGGCTGTGAAGAAACACTCACCCTGCGCTGGAAAGATGACATTCCGGTAAAGAGGGTGATGAGAAACGGCACGGAAATGGAAGGCTGCAAACAAAAGTCCCTCACCCTGGAAGTATTGCCGGGAGAGGAATTTGTGATAGAATTTGAATAAGGAAACAGGGAGGATTCAGATGAAGGATTTGCATTTGATTTGTAATGCCCACATTGACCCGGTGTGGCTGTGGGACATGGAGGAAGGAATCTCAGCCGCTATTTCCACCTTTCGTATGGCAGCCGTATTCTGCGAGGAATATGACGGCCTTGTGTTCAACCATAATGAAGTGGTGGTTTACAAATGGATTGAAGAGATGGAACCGGAGCTTTTTGCCCGGATTCAGGAGCTGGTAAGGAAAGGAAAGTGGCATATCATGGGCGGCTGGTATCTGCAGCCCGACTGCAATATGCCAGGCGGAGAATCCTTTATCCGGCAGATGGAGGCAGGACGGGAATATTTCCGGGAAAAATTCGGGAAACAACCCACAACCGCCATTAATTTTGACCCCTTCGGACACAGCAGGGGGCTGGTACAGCTCATGGCAAAGGCCGGTTTTGACTCCTATCTTTTCTGCCGTCCGGGACAAGGGGACTGCCCCCTGCCGGCGGATGATTTCATCTGGGTGGGCTTTGACGGCTCCGAAATCATGGCCCACAGAGCGGATACATACGGAACCCTTATGGGAGAAGCCGGTAAAAAGGTGGAAGAGTGGATGGATGCCCAGAAACGGAAGCCTGAAGAAAAGCAGCCGCTGGCAGGCTGTATGCTCTGGGGTGTGGGAAACCACGGCGGCGGTCCGTCCCGGGTGGATCTGGAGGAACTGAAGGCGCTGAAGGAGCGCACCGGCGAATGGAATCTGATTCATTCCACGCCGGAGGCTTATTTTGCGCAAAGACGTGAAGCCGCGAAGGCGGCAGGCAGAGAGGAGCCGAGAGTGGAACGGGATTTGAATTCCTGGGCGGTAGGCTGCTATACCTCGCAAATCCGGGTGAAGCAAAAGCACAGGGAGGCGGAAGGTACGCTTTCTGCCGTGGAAAAAATGCTGTCCCAGGCGGCCCTCAGAGGACTCCTTCCCTATCCTGAGAAGGAACTGAAGGAAGCACAGGAAGCCCTGCTGTTTAGTGAATTTCACGATATCCTGCCGGGTTCTTCCATACAGTCTGTGGAGGAAGCGAGCCTTCAGATGCTGGATCACGGCCTGGAAATATTAAACTATTGGAAGCGCAGAGCATTTTTTGCCCTGCTTTCCGGAGAAAAGAAGGCGGAAGAAGGAGAATATCCGATTCTGATTTATAATCCCCATCCTTATCCTGTGGAAGGCATTTTTTCCTGCGATTTCCAGCTTGCCAACCAGAACTGGAGTGAATCCTATTCCCTTCCTGTCATCAGCAGGGACGGGCAGATTCTGGAAAGCCAGGTGGAGAAAGAAGCCTGCAACATGAATCTGGACTGGCGCAAAAGAGTATCCTTTCACGCGGTGCTGGAACCCTCCTGCATGAACCGCTTTTCGGCACGGATAACAATGGTGGATAAAAAGCCCGGAAATCCGGCCTATTTGGAGGAAGAGCATATAAAAGAAGCCTGCTGTTATTCCAACGACAGGATCCGTGTGAGGATCAATCCGGAAACAGGCCTTCTGGATTCTTACGAGGTGGATGGGGAGGAATATCTCCGGGAAGGCTCCGGCGCCCTGGTGGTGATGAAGACGGATTGTGATCCATGGGGGATGAACAGGCACAGCTACCGGGAAGAACTGGGAAGATTCCGTCTGATGGGAAAAGAGGAAGGAAGCCGTTATTCCGGCACTTCCAATGAAAGGCACGGATCGGCGGGCTGCCTCATACCCAGCGTACGCATTGTGGAAGACGGGCCGGTAAAACGAGTGGTGGAAGCGGTCATGGAATACGGTCATTCCCAGGCATGCATCCGTTACATCCTGCCTGCAAGGGGGACGAAGCTCCGGGTGGAAATCCGTGTGAACTGGGCGGAAAAAGGCGCTTTCCTGAAATGGGAAATCCCTGCCGTTTTGAAGGAAGCGATACCGTTCGCAGAGACAGCCTATGGTGTGATGGAGCACAGGAGCGACGGGGAAGAAAAGGTATTCCACCGCTGGTGCGGCTTCTTTGACAAGAACAAAAAACGCGCCCTGACGGTGATTAACCAGGGAAACTATGGCGTGGACTTTATGGAAGGCGCTATGCGTATATCCCTCCTGCATTCCGCCGTATATTCCGCCCACCCAATCGGAGACAGGCCCCTGCTTGTCCAGGATCGTTTCCTCCCCTATATCGATCAGGGGGAAAGAAGCTTTGCCTTTGAAATCAATGGAGGAGACAGTGAGGAACGCCGGGAATTCGTAACCCGGGAAGCTGTAGTGTTCCAGGAAAAACCCATGGCGGTGCCGGCTTTCCCTTCCGGGGAAGGGGAAAAGGGAAAACCTGTGATTCTGGTGGATAATCCGGCGGTGGTTTTGGGCGCTTTCCGCAAAGGAACGGCAAATGACTGCTATCTGCTTCGTTTATATGAATCCTCAGGAAAAAAGCAGACAGCCTTAGTAAGCCTTCCTGCCCTCGGGCTGGAGCTTCCCGTTGCCATGGGAGCCTGCGAGGTGAAGACACTCCGTCTGGCGGCCGACGGCAGCAGGCTGGAGGAATGCGGTATCTTCGGGGAATAAAGAGGTGAATCTCAAAGAATAAATGTAAAATAATTGAAAAATCCCTTGCCCTGGACTTCACTTCAGGTGATATGATTGATAAAAAGAGATACCTGAAAGGAGAAATGGGCATGGGAATGACGAAAAAAGCCAGAGAGTATCAGGAAAAAATGGGAACCGATATGCTGTCGGCGCTGCTTGAAACCGATCCGGAATTCGCGGAACGCTTTGCAGACTTTGCATATGACGAGGTGGTTAACCAGGATGATTTGGACGACTGCACCAGAATGATAGCTGTTCTTGCCGCGCTGCTGGGCTGTCAGGGGGCGGAAGCTTTCCGGGAAATGGTACCCGCTGCATTGAATATGGGCGTAACGCCTGTGCAGCTGAAGGAAATCGTTTATCAGGCCGTGGCTTATCTGGGAATCGGCCGGGTACTTCCCTTTCTGTCCATCGTTAATGAAATACTGAGCTCCGGAGGAATCCGCCTTCCCCTGGAAGGGCAGGCAGAAACCACAATGGATGACCGCCTGGAAAAAGGAAATCAGGTACAGGTGGATATATTCGGGGAGCATATGAAGGAATTCTGGAAAAACGGGCCGGAGGAATCCGCACATATCAACCGCTGGCTGGCCGATAACTGTTTTGGGGATTATTATACCCGGAACGGCCTGGATTACCGCCGGAGAGAAATGATCACCTTCTGTTTCCTGGCGGCCCAGGGCGGCTGTGAACCCCAGCTGACCAGCCATGCCGCGGCCAATATGAGAATCGGGAATGATAAGCAGTTCCTCATACAGGTGCTGTCCCAGTGCCTGCCCTATATCGGCTATCCCCGCAGCCTGAACGCTCTGCGGTGTGTGGATGAGGCGGCCAGGCAGAGATAGGGAGTATAAGAAAAAAGAGCATATTCCTCTTTTCCTGCTAACGAGTGAAAAAAATCCAATTTGTGTTAAGACGACATCTTCATGAGAAAGCTGTCGTCTTTTTCTATAAAGAAAAAGATGCAGATTTCTTATAATGAAAGAAAAAGCAAAAGAAGGAGCAGGCGGGGATGGAATATTATGCGGAAGTAAAAGTAATGGGGGATGCATATGGCGGAGGCTTTTCCAATGGACTGACCATGTGCGGGAGTCAGTCAGCGGCAGCTTTCCATAAAGTGGAGGACAGGGGGGAGGATGCTGTGTATGACGATGACAGACAGCATCGTATTGTGCTTCATAAAAAAACAGTCGGGCAGGCTGTGGAAGTAAGTACGGAATTTATGAATGACAGCCCTGAAGCTGTTACGCTGGAAATGCTGTCATCATTTGCCGTCAGGGGGATTTCTGCGGACAGAATACACAGGCTGCAGTCGTTTTGGAGTGCGGAAGGAAAATTGAGAACGGAAACCATAGAAGAGCTGCATCTGGAACCATCATGGAACCGCTGTGGGATGAGAGTGGAGAAATTCGGGAATGTTGGTTCCATGCCGGTGCGTAAGTATTTCCCCTTTCTTGCTGCGGAAGACAGCAAAAGACAGGAATTCTTAGGCATTCAATTATATTGCCCTTCATCCTGGCAGATTGAGCTGTTATGTAAAGAGGATGATACGCTTACCATAGCCGGCGGGATTGCGGACAGGGATTTTGGACACTGGACAAAAAAAGTAGGCCCCGGAGAAAGGTTCGAAACGCCAAAGGCTGTGATTGCCCGGGGAAAAACACTGTATGAAGTGTGCGATAAGCTTGTTAAGGCCCAGAAACCGGCGATTTCAGAAACAGATAAAAAAATGGGGATCATTTTTAATGAGTATTGTACCACATGGGGAAATCCGAGTTACGATAACATAAAAAAGATATGTGATAAGCTGAAAGGAAAAGGTATCCAATATCTTGTCATTGACGCAGGCTGGTATGGAAAAGGCCAGGGCTGGTGGAACAGTATGGGAGACTGGAGTGTCAATGAGGACAAATTTCCCGGAGGCTTGAAAAAAATTGCGGATTATATACGTTCCTGCGGGATGATTCCCGGGCTATGGTTTGAATTGGAGTCCGTAGGCACCAATTCCGGGCATTATCAGGATAAGGAGCATCTGCTTCTAAAGGACGGAGTACCGTTGACTGTAGGGGAACGCCGCTTTTGGGATATGGAAGATGAATGGGTGATCGGCTATCTCGGTGAGAAGGTTATTAAGCTTCTGAAGGAATGCGGGTTCGGTTATCTGAAGGTGGACTATAATGATACCATTGGCATGGGATGCGACGGGCCGGAGAGCCTGGGAGAAAATCTTCGGAAAAAGGTACAGGCAACACAAGGATTTTTCAGGAAGATAAAAGCGGAGATACCGGAGATCGTTATAGAAAACTGTTCCAGCGGAGGCCACAGGTTAGAGCCTTCTATGATGGAGCTGGTATCCCAGGCAAGCTTTTCCGATGCCCATGAAACGTTGGCGATTCCTCTTATCGCGGCCAATATGCATCGGGTGATACGTCCCGAACAAAGCCAGATATGGGCGGTTTTACATGCCGGGGACAGCGACAGCAGAATTTTTTATTCCATTGCCAGCACTTTCCTGGGAAGAATGTGCCTGAGCGGTGATATTTATGACTTATCGGAGGCACAGTGGAGTCTTGTGGAACAGGGAATGCAGTTTTATGAAATGGCTTCGGATATTATCCGCAGCGGCGTTACTGTAAGGTGTGAATATAGCACCGCACAGTACAATCATCCCACGGGTTCGCAATTGGTTATCAGGCAGCTGGGCAGCCGATGTCTGGCAGTTCTGCACCGTTTTGAAAATTCGGAGGCTGCGGACCTGGAGTTCCTCAGAAACGGCAGAATAATCGCGGAGTATGGAAGCGCTGAGGAGGATTTTAGCGCAAAGGCTTGGATTTACGAAATGGACAATTGATTATCCTCTTTTTTAAGTTTTCTGAAATTCCTTCTTGACTCTCTCACTATGGTATACTCTATACTACAAATGAGCTCAGGGAACACAAATACACATGCATGTGAGGGAAACGAAATGTTAAAAATAGGTGATTTTTCAAAACTGTCAAGAATCAGTATTCGTATGCTTCGCCATTATGATGAACATGGCCTGCTGACACCGGCTTCGATCGATCCCATGACGGGATACCGCTATTACGGTGAAGATCAGCTGATGGAAGCGGAGCGGATCCAGGCCCTGAAGGGTATGGGCTTTGCCCTTTCCGTTATCCGTGAAATCCTTGAAAAATATGAGGAACCGGAGGAAATGGAGCGCTTCCTTCTGATAAAAAAGAAGGAACTGGAAGAGGAGTCTCTGGAAACGCAGCAAAGGATACGTCTTCTTGAAAACACCCTTCGTTGGTTAAGAAAGGACGGAAAACTTATGAATTATGATGTGGTATTAAAAACCCTGCCGGAAAGATATGTGGCAAGTCTGAGGAAGATTATCCCCGCTTACAATCAGGAAAGTATACTGTGGCAGCAGCTGAATGAGGAGATGGCGCCACAAAATGTGAAGCCCGCCGCTCCCTGCTACGGTATGGCAATCTTCCATGATGAAGGCTATAAAGAAAGTGATGTGGATGTGGAAATCCAGATAGCAGTTACAGGTACCTATAAGGATACCGCAAACGTAAAATTCAAGAAAGTGGAGCCGATTCAGATCGCATCCGCAACCTATCAGGGCAGCTATGACCAGATAACAAAGGTAAACGAGGCGGTAGCGGCATGGATCAATGATAACGGTTATGAATTTGACGGAGCATCCTTCTGTATTTATCATGTGAGTCCCGCACAGGCATCCAGCCAGGAAGACCTTGTGACAGAAGTCTGCTATCCGGTGAAAAAAAGAGGTTAACACTGCCCGGCAAATGAAACAGATACAGGCCCATAACCACAGACGGCCGCACCGCATGAAATAAGCAGTGCGGCCTGCAATTAGTCCGGTGTAACGGAAGGCAGTGTCCCCAGATTATTGCTTTCCGTATCATCCGGAAGAGATTTCAGATATTCCGTATCCTTCCGATGGGCGATTCCCACCCCTTTGATTTCTCCATCCTTTGCCAGAGCCACGCCGTCCTCCTTAGACACCGTAGAACCATCAGATAACTGATAACCGGTAATCCGTCCGCTGCTCTTCACAAGCCCCACAATATCCTTGGCGTCATCCTTAGGTGTGGGAATACTATCCAAAGCGATTCTGGCCAATGCCGAATCAGGTATATCATTTCTGTCCATAATCTTAAGTATCCTTTCCTTTATTATTTCCTGTAATATTACTCACCGCAAAGTATTTTTCCTTTTTTTGCCGGGCTTCGAACCGCATTTCCTGCGGTAACCGCCGTCCGACATAAAATAGTATCTAACATAGGCTAAAAAGTTATTCAGATAACTGACGAAATGTGTTATCATAATGTTTTCAGAAGAAAAAATGCCGTTAAGGCGGAAAGAGGGAGAGCTGATATGACAAGTGAGTTTGGGATGGCGGTTCATGCGCTGACCTTTTTAAACCATAAGGGGGAAATTGTTTCCAGTGAAGCGCTGGCAAAAAATATCTGCACCAATCCGGCGCGGGTCCGCAAGGTCATGGCGAAGCTGAAAAAAGCCGGACTGGTTGATACGAAGGAAGGGCTGGAAGGCGGTTATCTTTTTTCAAAGGATGCACAGAAGGTAGATCTTTCCATGGTGGCGGATGCGCTGGAGACCAGATTCGTTTCCACCTCCTGGAAAAGCGGAAATCCGGATATGGATTGTCTGGTGGCATCCGGAATGGCGGGCCTGCTGGACGGGATTTATGATGATCTGGATTCTTTATGCTATAAAAGGCTGAAGGGGATCACCATAGAAGATATTAATGAAAAGATTTTCGGGCCGGATAAGAGCTGACCGGCTGCAGGCATAAGGAGGGAAGGGGAATGCGCGTTTCTAGGGCATCGGAGGAAAGAAGGCAGGAGATATTGGACGCGGCGATGCAGGTATTTTATTTAAAGGGCTATGAAAAGGCGACTATCAGAGATATCGCGCTGGACATAGGAGTTGCGCAGGGGTTGATATACAGATATTTTAAATCTAAGGAAGCATTATTTGCGGCGGCGCTGGATAATTATGCAGAGCGGCTGGCCGGGGAAATGGGGCAGGAAATCAGAAATGATGAGACCGCGCTCCGGGATAAAATATTGAATACACCGTCTTTCTATCACATTGAAGATGATGACAGCTATTATTATAAGATGCTGAACGGTCCGGACAGCAAGGGAATTTACCAGCAGCTTTCCCTGAAGGTGGCGGAAAGGCTTGTTCCCATTGTGAGGGACGCCATTGCAGGTGATCTTGATAAGGGCAGGCTGACCTGTGTGGAGGATCCGGAAACAGTGGCGGCTTTTTGTGTATACGGACAGCTGGGAGTTCTTTTCCGGGAGGATCTGAGCGGAAACCAGAAGGTGGATCGGATCAGGAAATTTGTATCAAATCAGATATATTAAAATGATTTGCCGGCGGAAGGATCCAAAAGGCATCTTACATATGCATGTCTTTATGAATATAAAAGATATTTGGAGGTTTTTATGAGTGACGGACAACATAAAAACGGGAATTTTACATCGACGATAGGTTTCGTGATCGCCTGTGTCGGTTCGGCGGTGGGGCTGGGAAATATATGGATGTTCCCCTATCGTCTGGGACAATACGGGGGAGCTGCTTTTCTGATACCGTATCTTCTCTTTATTTTCCTGTTTGGCTGGGTGGGACTGTCTGCTGAATTTGCCATCGGGAGGAAAGCCCGGACGGGAACGATAGGCTCCTATGGTTACTGTTTCGCGGAGAGAAAAAAAGAAAAGCTGGGGAAAGCACTGGGCTGGTTTCCCCTGTTAGGCTCCCTGGGGATCGCCATCGGTTATTCCATCGTTTTAGGCTGGGTGCTCCGTTCCCTGGCGGGCGCCGTTACGGGAAGCCTGTTTGAAAAGGACGCGGCGGCTTATTTTGCGGAGGCTGCCGGGGCTTTCGGAAGCGTTCCCTGGCATTTGATTATTGTGGCGGCGGTAACGCTTGTCCTGCTTACAGGGGTGACAAAAGGGATTGAAAAGGTGAGCAAGGTAATGATGCCCCTGTTTTTCCTTTTGTTTATAATCCTTGCGGTAAGGGTGGCTTTTCTTCCCGGCGCTTCAGAGGGCTATGAATTTCTGTTTGTGCCGAAATGGGAAGCGCTGCTGCGGGTGGATACCTGGGTGATGGCCATGGGACAGGCTTTTTTCTCACTGTCGATTACCGGTTCCGGCATGATTGTATACGGTGCATATCTGGATAACAAGGTGGATATACCCGGCGCTTCCATCCGGACAGCCCTGTTTGATACGTTGGCGGCCCTGCTTTCCGGACTTGCCATTATGCCCGCGGTATTTGCTTTCGGTATCGATGCGGGCAGCGGCCCGTCACTGATTTTTATCACACTTCCCGGAGTGTTCAGCCAGATGCCCATGGGAAGGCTTTTTGCTGTCTTCTTTTTTCTGTCGGTAACCTTTGCCGGTATCACCTCTCTTATCAATATGTTTGAGGCTGTGATTGAGAGCTGGCAGACACAGTTTGCCATTTCGCGCACCATGTCGGCGCTGCTCGTGGGAGGAATCACCTTCCTGGCAGGCGTGTTCCTGGAGGAGGAAAGCCGGACCGGGAAATGGCTGGATGCGGTTTCCATCGGCATTGTGCCATTGGGAGCGGTTCTGGGAGCCGTATCCATCTACTATGTCCTTGGCTATCCGCGGATCCGGGAGGAACTGGAGAAGGGGCACAAAGGCAGGCTTTCCGCCGCATTTGGCTTTGCCGCGAAATATATTTATGTGCCGCTGACCATCCTGGTTCTGATTCTTGGATATGTATATAACGGAATCGGATAAGGAAGAGGGCATGGCTGAGCGGTAACTCAAAAATCGTAATTAAGGGGAGGGGATTGCCGTGAAGATTACTATATTAACAGAAAATACGGTGAGCAGAAGAGGGCTTCTGGCGGAGCATGGGCTTTCTGTCCTGATAGAAGCCGGGAACAGGCGGATATTATTTGATACCGGACAGAGCGGTGTTTATCTGCATAATGCCCAAAAGCTGGGGATCAGCCTGGAAGGCCTTGACGGGATCGTTCTCAGCCACGGCCACTATGATCATACGGGAGGCCTTCCGGAATTCCCTGCCGCGGCGGACTGCCCGGTATTCCTGAGTGAAAAGGCGCTGGAGGATAAATGGTGCCTGGAAAAGAACGGCGGCCCGGCACGCTGTATCGGCATACCCTGGAGGGAAGAAAGAGGAGACGGCCGGATACCCGGAAGGCTTACCTTTACGGCGGAAAAGGAAGAAATTTTTCCTGATATTTATGTGCTCGGCGGGATAACCTCCACCGTTTTGGAAGAAGCCGCGCGGGACAATCTGTTCCGCATCCGCAGGGACGGGCAGTTCATACCCGACCGGATGGAGGATGAGCAGCTTTTGATCCTGCGTACGGCACGCGGTCTGGCTGTTTTTGCAGGCTGTGCCCATGCGGGGATCCTAAGCTGCCTGGAGAAGGTAAGGACATCCTTTCCCGGAGAAAAATGCTTTTTCCTTTTGGCTGGTATGCATCTGCGCGGCTGCGGGGAAGCGCAGGTGAATGCTATCATTGACGGCCTGAAGCAATATGGTTTTTCCATTCTGATTCCCCTGCACTGCACGGGAACCCTGGCGACAGCCCGGATGAGAATGGCCTTCGGCAGAAGCTGCCTCATGGCGGAAGCCGGGAAAAGCTTTCTCATCCCGGAAGAAGAGACAGAAAACCGGCCCCGAGGATGAGAAGGAAACCGGCCCCGGTGCACAGGGCAATATGATTCATATCCAGACTGAAGTCGATGCCAGACTTCAGTCTTTTTATTTTACTCAGGACTTTTTTGTAAAAAAGGACGGCGAGCAGGAAGCTTCCCGCCCAGATCAGGGATTTCACCAGATAGCCGGAAAGCCCAACGGAAAAGTCCATTTGGAAAAACAGGGATAAAAAGGGACCTGCAAACAGGCCGGTAGCCAGGCAGAGCAGGCTTAACAAAGCGAGCACGAACGTGGAGAAGAAATTACGGGTATAGGTAAGCTCCTTCTTTTCCCCGAAAAGCATATTCCCAAACTTCACAAAGGACAGAATCGTGCCGAAATTGATGATCAGAAAACAGAAATCCACGACGGAGTTATCTGTTTTGGACAGCATATATTTGGAGATGCTGCCGTTGAAAAAAGGTGCTCCGGTAATTCCCAGGATACCCGCAAGGACGGCCATACCGGCAGCAGGCATGCTTTTCATGACACCGCGGATTTTATATACGTTCCGGGTGCCGTAAGCGGTGATGAGAAGCCCGGCAGCCAGGAAAAGCAGAGATTTGAATAATGCATGGTTGATGATATGCAGCATGGCGCCGAAGCGGGATACCGGATTGGAGGTGGAAAGCCCCGCAATGATCAGGCCCACCTGGGAGATGGTGTGGTAGGCCAGAATCAGCTTGATATCGCACTGACAGATCGCCATGACGATACCCGCCAGCGCGGTGACGACCCCTGCCCAGAAGAAAAAGACATCCATATCGAAGACCGGTGAAAAAACAGCCTGCAGACGGATAAACAGGTAAACACCGCTTTTGATATAGAGGCCGGAAAGAATGGCCGATACGGCAGTGGGGGCTCCGGGAGTCCCATGGGCGGCGGGAAGCCAGAAATGCATAGGGAACAGCGCGCACTTCATGCAGACTCCCGTCATAAGGAACACATAGGCCAGAAGCAGCTCCTGCGGCGTCCGGTAAGCCGCCGCCGCTGCGAGCCCGTCAAAATCCAGCACCCCGCACTGCCTGTAGACAAGCCCTATTCCCAGCAGGAAAAAGAGCATGCCCGTAATGTTGGTCAGCAGATAAATCAGGCCGTCATAAATGGAACGGCTCTCCCTTTTGAACATGATCAGGACACCGCAGCAGATGGCGGATACCTCGATGGCAACATAAATGTTAAAAAGATCCCGGGAAAGAAAGATGAGCATGATTAAGCCTTCCAGTACGGTAAACAGAAAGGAATACAGCTTATTCACCCGAACAGGAAGATTGGTATACAAAAAGACGCATAAAAACAGAAACCCCACGAGCATGAGAAAAACGGAGGCCGTCAGATCACAATACAGGGAAATTCCCAGAAAATCAGGGCTGCCTCCCGTGGTGACGATTTCCCCGCCGAAGCGTACGCGGTAAAACAGATGGACGGTAACTCCGAATACCGCAAGATAAAGAAAGGATCCGAGCCAGGTGGTAACCTTACCCGGCAGCAGATACAGCAGCAGGGAAGTAAAAATAGGAAGTATGATCAGAAAATACAGTTCCATATGCTATAGTTCCCTTTCCTTCCTGCGTATTTCATGAGCGGTTTTCCAGTTGGTGGTGCCGTAGCGGTGATACAGGGCAATGAACATCATCAGGCCCACTGCGGTAACGGCGGCCCCGATTACAATAGCCGTGATCATCAGCGCCTGGGGAACCGGATCGGCCGCCGGCGCTGCCGACTCACCGATAGGCGGACGCATGCCTGCCTCAAAGCGGATACCGAGGAAAAAGAGGATAACGGAAATATCCATAATTCCCAGGGAAAGAATGGTTTTAATGATATTCCTCCGGGCGATCAGGCCGTAGAACCCGATGAGAAAAAGAAGAAGCCCGGTAATTTCCACATAATTCCATGTCATTGCATGTCACCTCCCGATAAAAAGGAAAGATAGATGAGCCACAGACCTGAACAGACCTTCAGCCCTATCAAAACATTCATCAGCGTCAGATAAAAGCGGTGCCCGCCGGTATCCCAGCCCCCGGAAAACAGAAAGAAGGCCATGGATGCGGCTAGCAGAAGCACATAAAGCAGTTTTTCCATTTTTTCCGCCTTTTCCCTGGAGAGCAGCAAACGCCCGGCGGCAAAATGAGCGTTAATCAGCAGCGCGGCAAGCACTGCGCCTCCCTGGAAGCCCCCTCCCGGACCGTCCATTCCGGTCACAATGATATAGACGCCCAACAGGCCCATGAGGAAATAAACAGGTCCGAGACTTCCGGCCATGATGGCGGAAGCCTTTCGCCCATCCCCGTCCGGAATATGGTTGGCGCTTGTAAACTGCCTTTCCGTTAACGCAAGGCTGGAAAACTGCGTCACCCCGATAACCGAGACAAGAAGCAGCAGCGCTTCCAGCAGCGTATCGAAAAGGCGGTAATTTAAATAAATGGAAGTGACCAGGTTTTTTGCCCCGGTTTCTATCTGCCCCCGCTCCATGACAGCTTCCGCAACGCGTGCGGGGCCGGGAGAACCCAGCAGGCTGTAGCCCGCGAATAAAAAGGCTCCCATAAACACGATAAAAATAAAAGCATGAATCCGATGCTTCATATAGATTTCCCCTTATAAGCGGCGATACGCGTAGGAGCCGTATCCACAATACGCACCTCCCCGTCAAGCCCGGCCTTTATGAGCTGTTCCCGTATACGTCCCAGGTACTGGCTGTCCGCCTCTCCATACAGATAAATGCCGTCCTTCCTCTTCTCTGCGACAAGATCCGTATCCGGCCGTTCCAGAAGCGTCCGGGCATTTCCGCGGGATTCGATGAGATGCGCTTCCAGATCATGATCCTTCAGGGAGCGTGATATCACTTCCAGGACCTTGCTGAAAAGAGGATCCTTCCGGGTATCTCCCGGCAGACAGCGGATGGTGAATATCCGGTATTTTTTCAGTGTGGCCAGATAGATAACGGTGGTGAGGGCGCTTCCTATAATCGCTTCCGCAAGAGCCACGTCAGGGGCTCCCAACAGCAGATAACCGAAGGCGATACAGGCCGAAAGCGCGGCGGAATAAACGACGGCGGTAAAAAGCCGGTCAGTGACAACCACCAGGATCCCGAGTCCCAGAAGAAGGAGAAGGACCGCCCCGAGGAGCGTTTCATTCATCATGCTCCATACCTCCTTCCCGGTGTCCGGACAGATAGGCGGCCCTGCCCAGCTTGTGGGCGGACAGCGGCGCAGTCAGGATAACGATTCCCATGAGCAGAATAACCTTAAAGGAAAAGGAGCCCAGGCCCTGGCGGACAGCCACACCCGCCAGGAGAACCAGAAGCCCTACGGTATCAATGAGAGAAGACAGAAGCAGACGTCTGTAGAAGCCCGGATTTTTCAGAAGCCCCGCTATACCGCAGAGCATGATAAAAAGTCCGGCACCCATGAGGATTTCCCCGATCACTTTCATAAATTCCCCTTTCTGCGCAGATAAACGGAAAAAAACTGCACATCCATAAAGCCCAGCAGGGCAAAAACGAGCGCCACATCAAGATACATCTCTTCCCCTGCATAGACGGCATATAACACAATTTCGGCGGCAATGAGCGTGGATATCAGGCTGACATAAAGAATGCGTTCAAAGCCCGTGCGGCTGCGCAGCAGCAGGATAAAAGCCAGTATAAGCGCCGACAGAAGGAACACTATGGAAAAAAGGATCATGTTTTTCCTCCTTTTCCGGAGAGCCGCTCCTCAAAACAGCGGGAATGATCCCCGCCGTCATCATTCATACACAGAATGGTATATTCCGAAGCGGATTCCTCCAGGGTTATGGTGCCGGGAGTGAGAGTGATACAGTCGGAAACGATGATCCGCTGCCTGTCACCGACACATGCGGGTTCCTTACGGACCGAAGCCTGCAGGGGACGCGAGGAAAGAATCCAGCGAAGCATAGTAAGGGAAGAAAGAAAAATCCGGGATGCCGTATAGGCACAATAAGGAAAGAAAGGTATCCGTGCAGCATCGGTATCCTGACGGTAAAACGGAAAAAGAAAAAGGCAGAGTACAAACCCCAGAGCAGCGCCGAAGAGGAATCCTGTAAGGGACAAACGCCCCAGCAGGACAGAGAACAGCATACCGCCCATGAGCATATGGACTGACAGACGCAGAGCATATTTCATATAGAATTCTCCTGTATTATTTCAAGCCGCGCCCGGTATTGCCCGGCCGCTGTCCTTATATTACTAAAAACAGTATAACAAAATATGCTGTTTCAGGCAATAAGCTAAATCTACACTGTTATAGACAATAAGTTAAATTTACCTCTTGACATAATTTGTAATTTGCTATAAGTTAGATATTAACAGAAAAAGCAAACCTGTGAGAAAGAGTAGTAAGCATCAGGAAATATTTCAGAGAGCCGCAGCTGGTGGAAATGCGGTATAGGAACTCATGCTGAATGGACTTTTGAGGCCGGCCTGAATGAAGTAGGCGTCGGCGGGAATCCGGGCCCGTTATCAATCCGGCGTGCATAGTTGTGCATGCATATGGTATGGAATTTATTTCCAGCCGTATGGAAAGAGTGGACGAAACGTCAATTTGAGTGGTACCGCGATAATAACAGGATTATTACCGCCTCAAGCATTCCCAATGGGATAACTTGAGGCGGTTTTTGTTATGCTGTTATCATACAATTCTAAAAAAGGAGAAGAAAGTTATGGCGAACAAAGAAATTCCCTACAAAATCTATCTGGAAGAATCGGAGATGCCCAAGCAGTGGTATAACGTAAGGGCCGATATGAAAAATAAACCGGCTCCGCTTCTGAATCCCGGCACTCTGCAGCCCATGACCTTTGAAGAACTGCGGCATGTTTTCTGTGATGAACTGGTAAAGCAGGAATTGAATGATACGGATGCATACATCGATATACCGGATGAAATCAGAAAATTTTATAAAATGTACCGTCCTTCCCCCCTCGTGAGAGCCTACTGCCTGGAGGAAAAGCTGCAGACACCGGCGAAGATCTATTATAAATTTGAAGGCAACAACACCAGCGGCAGCCACAAGCTCAATTCCGCCATCGCCCAGGCCTACTATGCAAAACAGCAGGGACTTAAGGGCGTTACCACGGAAACCGGCGCAGGACAGTGGGGAACCGCATTATCCATGGCCTGTTCCTATTTCGATTTGGACTGCCAGGTATATATGGTAAAGGTATCCTATGAACAGAAACCCTTCCGCCGCGAAGTAATGCGTACCTATGGGGCAAAGGTTACCCCTTCTCCCTCTGAATTCACAGAGGTAGGCAAAAAGATCCTGAGAGAGCATCCCGGAACCACGGGAAGCCTGGGCTGCGCTATTTCTGAAGCTGTGGAAGCTGCCACAAACCAGGAAGGCTACCGCTATGTATTAGGAAGCGTTCTTTCCCAGGTGCTGCTTCATCAGACCGTAATCGGACTGGAAACCAAGGCCGCCCTTGATAAATACGATATCGTACCGGATGTCATCATCGGCTGCGCAGGCGGCGGATCCAACCTGGGAGGGCTGATTTCCCCGTTTATGGGCGAAGTCCTCAGAGGAGAAAAGAATTACCAGTTCATTGCCGTGGAACCCGCATCCTGCCCCAGCCTTACCAGAGGAAAATTTGTATACGATTTCTGCGATACCGGGAAAGTATGCCCGCTGTCCAAAATGTACACACTGGGAAGCGGCTTTATCCCTTCCGCAAACCATGCAGGCGGCCTCCGCTACCACGGCATGAGCTCCATCCTTTCCCAACTTTACGATGATGGCTTCATCGAAGCCCGCAGCGTGGAACAGACCGCCGTATTCCAGGCAGCAGAGCAGTTCGCAAGAGTGGAAGGTATCCTTCCCGCACCGGAAAGCAGCCATGCCATCCGCGTAGCCATCGACGAAGCTATGAAATGCAAGGAAACAGGGGAAGAAAAGACCATTGTATTCGGTCTGACCGGAACCGGCTATTTCGATATGGTTGCCTATGAAAAGTTCCACAACGGAGAAATGAGCGATTACATTCCCTCCGATGCCGACTTACAGGCAGGGTTTGACGGAATCCCCAAATTCCCCGGGAATGAAATTTAAGTTTAAGATGAAAAAGGATACCGGCGCAGCACAGGCTGCGCCGGTTTTGAAGTCTAAGAGGAAAATAATTATGATTGATTCGCAGCTAATCATGTTAGAGGGTATGCCATCTACGGGCAAAACGACGAATTCCCGGTTTATACAGATACAGCTAGAACGCAGCAGTATGAAAACGGAGTGGGTACATGAAGTGGCTATGCCGCATCCCGTGTTGTTTTTTGATGAGGCTGGGATGACATATGATGAATATGATAATTTTATAAAAACGTATCCGCAAACAGCGGATATTCTCAATAGCATAGCTGTATTCAGAAAGAGTACCGTTGGTATTCATCTGCCTGAACTTCAATGGAACTGCGGCGATAAAATAGACAGTAAGGTTTATCAGGCATTATTGGAATATGACGTATGGAATTTTCCCATTGATGTATACAAAAAATTTGCCTTGGAAAAGTGGGAGTATTTTACCCGGAAAGCGTTGGAAAATCGGGATAAAGTCTATATCATAGACAGCGCAGTCTTCCAGTTCCAGATTTTCACCTTTTTGTTTAAGAACAGACCTTACCAGGAGCTGCAAAGCTTTATTGAGCAGATTGGAGATATAATCCGGCCGCTAAATCCGTGTCTGCTCTATTTTTACAGGGAAAATACCGAAGCGACAATTGATTATCTTGTGAAAGATCGAGGTATATCATACCTGGAATATATATGGAACAGGGACAAAGACCAGCCATATTATGCGGATAAGCCGCCCGGAGCGGAAAGCTTTAAACAGTTCCTTCGGGATTACGCCGATATGGCGAATTTGTTATTTGATTCCCTTCAGATAAACAAAATATCATTTGAAATTTCGAATGGAAACTGGGAGAGCCTTGAAGATGAGATGCTCTCATTTTTAGATATCCATCGTCTGCCGGGTCCGAAAGCTTTTCCGCAAAATGGTGTTTATAAAAATGAAGAAACAGGTTTTGTAATCAATGTTGATGGCCTTTCCATGACAGATCCGACCGGGAAAATAAGAGCACTTTTTCCCAAATCAGCCAATGAGTTTTATGTGGATTGGCTGCCAACAATCCTGCGATTTGAAGAGAATAGAATCATTATTTCCGGTTCGCAGATCTGCGAGCGCTGGACTGCCATGGGAATGCTATATAAAAAAATGAATTAAATGAGCAGTCATTGATGAGGAATATGCGGCAAAACTTGTCTGCCTGACAGGGAGCATATCAGTTTTAGTGAGTTGTTCCTTTAATTGATTACAGGAAATTTGATTGTCATCACAAATCCCTTTCCCCACCGGGAATCCGCTTCCAGCAGCAGCTTTAGATCATCGGCAATTTCTTTTGCCAGGTACAGCCCCATGCCGGTGGCTTTTTTCCTGCCTGCCCCGGAATCCCCGGTAAAGCCCTTTTCAAAAATATAAGGCAGATCGCTGCTGCGTACACCGATACCATTATCGCGGATGGTTAATGAGTCGTAAATTCCTTCACGTATAAAGGAAAGAGATAATTCCGGCCTGATATCATCCCGGCAATATTTTACGCAGTTGCTGATAACCTGGCTGAGCAGGAAATGTAAGCTCCTCCGATCAGAAAAAACGACGGAATCACAGATGTCCATGTTTATAAGAAATCCTTTTTCTTCCAGCAACGGGCGGTAATCCTCCAGCACGTCCTCCATACATTCGGACAGCAGGACGGATTCCAGCAGATAGTCCTTCCTGGCACTTTTCAGGCGTGCATAGAAAAGCATCTGGTTAACGGATTCCTGTATCCGGTTTCGGATATAGTCAAGCTTCCTCCGTTCGTGTTCGGGTATGTCATCCCGCCGGTTATCAAGCAGCATAGTGAGCAGGGAAACGGGGGTCTTGATTTCGTGGGCCCAGGCTTCCACATAGTCTTCATAGTCGTATATCCGGCCTTTCAGAAGCTGGTATTCCTGCTGATTTTGGCGCAGCGCGGCGCCGAGAAGGCGGATCATATCACTTTCTGCCGCTCCGGAGAGCCGGAGCAGCTGCTGTTCCTGATAGTCCTCCGGCGAATTCAGAAAAGCCAGAAACGCCTTCTGCCGCCGGTTATCCCGGAGGCATACCGCTGTAAGAACAGCAGAAAACAGTATAATCGTGCCAAGAACAATGGCAGAGGACAGTGCCAGAAGGGCCTGTATGTCGGCAAGCCAAAGCAGCAGGATAAAGGCGCAGTCCATGCCGAGAAGCAGCAGAAGCCAGGGCATATGCTGCCTGCATATTTTCCAGATATTATTCATCCTTATTTCCCTCAGGAATCAGCTGATAGCCCATACCGCGGACGGGTATGATTTTCAGACACATTTCCAGTTCCTGCATGGTCTTTTTCAGTCTGGTCAGATTGACCTGCAGCGCATTTTCGTCGATATACTCCGTGGTTCCCCACAGGGCGGTAAGCAGATCCTCTTTTTTTACGGGATTGCCACCATGGGTGAGAAAGGCTTCCAGAAGTCTTCCCTGGTTTCCGGGCAGTACCACGGATCTGTTATGGATGTACAGGGCATAGGTCTGGCGATCCAGCAGAAAACCCGGGCCTTCCAGCATATGGGAGCGTCCTTCGTAGCGTTTCAGTACATTAGCCGTTCTCGCCAGCAGACGCTCCTTCCGGCAGGGCTTTGTCAGATATTCATCCGCACCCAGTTCCAGAGCATGAAGCTCATCACGCATCTGATCGCGGGAAGTCAGTACCAGTACCGGGATCGCACTTTTCTGCTTTATTTCCCGGCAGATCTGAAAGCCGCTTGCCTGAGGAAGATTGATGTCCAAAAGGATCAAATCAGGAGATAACCGGAGCAGTTGGCCGGCAGTATCCTCAAAGGAGATGATTTCATCCACCTCAAAACCGGCATTACGCAGCATCTCTGCGATTTCTTCCCTCATATAGGCTTCATCCTCTACGACAGCTATCCTTTTCAAGCGCCCATCCCCTTCTTTTCTTATTCTTCCCGTTCCGGTACCATGAGAGTCAGCAGATACCGGAAGCTCATCCTTTTAACAGCAGTCATATAAATGTATTCTACTATAGCAAGCAGCAAAATCATAGCCAGAGATATCCACATCAGTGTAAAAATATGCGGCTGGCTTCGGGATGGAAGCAGACCTGCAAACAGCGACTTTACGCCGAAAAGACTGCTTACCGCTGCCATTGCAATGGGAATCCCGAAAAACCATCGGATTTGTTTCCCGGCAGAATGGCAGAGCGCCTCATAGGGGGCGCCTAACCGAATCAGTGTTTTATAGCGCCTCCGGTTTTTCTGCTGCTGTGTGAGAAACTGTACGCCCAATACCGTGTTTGCAACAATCATGAAAATAATCGCCAGATAGATGGTAATATAGCTGGCAGACACCACATAAAACAGCTGCCTTCCTATGTTCTGCAAGTAACTTTCATAAGGGATGCCTGCCCGGGTAAGCCTGTCGTTGGTTTCGGAGACTGCCTCCAGCAGACTCTGGCCCTTCAGACTTTCCTGGGAAAGCACAGCATCCAGATAAACCGTGTAATCGCCATCCGTCATGTGCTCAAACACTTCATCCGGTACGATTAGAGCAAAGGAGAGGGTGATGGAACGATCGACAACCAGGTTGACAGTATGAATGCTTCCGGTCAGATGAAAGGCTTTGTCTGCAATCCGTACCTCCGGACGGCCGGAAAGGATTTCGTTCAGAATGGTGAGCTTATTGAAATCAGTGAACCCCGTATCCATATAAACCGCCGCTTCATCGTTCGAAAGCGTTATCTCTGGAAGCCCGGAGACAGCAAGCAGCCGGTTGTATCCTGACAGAGCAATCAGATACGGCGCATATTCATAGGAAAGATTGTTCAGGAGAATCGCTTTATCCTGAGAGTCAGGCAGGTTTTCCAGTTCTTTCAGGACAGAGCTCATGGAAAAAGCGGCGGCATAATCCTCCGCAGGATTGATATGCCCGACTTTCATTTCAAAAAGACTGTCAAATTCATCGGAAAATCCGGCGGTGGACAGCTTCTCACGTATGCCGGAAGGATCCTCCGCACAAGGAAACGTGTAATCGAGGACATGCTGTTCAGAATCCTTGTAAAACTGCGCGATTGCCACGCCTGCGCCGAAGCAGCATAGAGCTGCCAGAATCAGCAGCGAACTGATGGCAAGGGAATGGGAACGATGAATTACGTTTTCCTGCAGCTGACGGAAGGTGAAGGCATGAAGCTTTTCCCTGCGTCCGGTACGATCTGCAAGCAATCCCAGAGAAGAGCGGAGGCCGAAAAAAAACAGCATGGTTCCGGCAAAGCCTGACAGCAGGGTGAGTCCCATATGGGAAACCCTGTTCCAGGAAAAACCACAGATAGCCATGGCATATGCCGCCGCGAGCAATATGGTTCCTGTAAGGAGAGCCAGTGCATAGACGGCGGAGGGCAGTTCCTTTTTCGTTCCATCAGGGGGTTCCGTAAGCAGGTCCCCAATTTCCTCCCCTGCAATGCGTCTGCTGAGTATCATAAAGGCTGCCAGTTTGATCAGGGCAAAACCGATGGCGGTCCATAGGATCGCTGTCAGGGATATATTCAGACGGTGCCCGATAATTCCCAGGCCTGCAAGGCGTGCCGTGACTAAGCTGATTAGTTCAGACAGCAGGACCGCGGAGGGCAGGCCGATGGCAAGCACAAACACGCTGCTTCGCACATCCTCTGCCAGCAGCAGTAAAAACAGCCTGGAACGGCGCATTCCCAGCATAAGATACATACCGAATTCATGCCTGCGCCGCTCCAGCTGATATTTGCTTGCAAAATAAACCAGGAAGAACAGGATGATCAAAGTCATTCCGTAAAATAAAGGAATCATCCCAACCAGTTTTTTGACGGCGTCGCTTTCCATTTTCATCAGAAACTTTATTACGTCCTGTTGAGACAGGGATAAAATGATATAAAAGGCAATAACGGAGATGAGCAGGGATGCAAAAAAAAGACCGTTTTCTTTTCTGCTCCGCCTGCTGTTTCGGGAAACCAAATCAAAGAACATTTGCACTGCCACCTCCTAACTGCGCCATAACCTTCAGAATACGTTCATAGAACTCTGACCGGGATTCCTCAGGCAGGCTCCTGCGCAGTTCATGGAAAATGACACCGTCCTGGATAAACAGGATCCGTTTGCAGTAACTCGCGGCATTGGTATCATGAGTGACCATGAGAACGGTGGCATTCTGTTCCCGGTTCAATCCGGACAGCTTCTCCATAAGAGCCTTTGCATTGCCGGAATCCAGAGCGCCTGTAGGCTCATCTGCCAGAATAATATCCGGCCTGAGTATCAGTGCCCTCGCTGCGGCAATACGCTGCTGCTGGCCGCCGGACATCTGTGCCGGAAATTTATCCAGCACATCTGTAATTTCCAGATAGTCCGCCAGTGACTGCAGACGTTCCCTGCTTTCTTTCCCTGGAATATTGTGCAGAGAAAGCGGCAATAAAATGTTTTCCCGCCCGGTAAGATTGTCCAGCAATTCAAAATTCTGAAACAGGTATCCGATTTTTTTACCGCGATACTCTGCAAGGCGTGCCCCGCTCAGAGAATGTATGTCGGTTCCCTGCATGCTGATTCTGCCTCCGCTGGGCCGGATGACTGTTGCTATACAATTGAGCAGCGTAGATTTTCCGGAGCCGCTGCTTCCCATAATTCCTAAAAATTCACCGGTCATCACCTGAAAGGTAATGCCGTTCAGAGCCTTCGTCAGATTGTCTGCTTTCCCATAAACCTTGCACAGGGATTCAATTTCAAGAAGCTGTTCTTTCATATCGATGATCTCCTTTCCTGTTTTTCAACATCATAGCATGAGGTAACGGGGAAGGATACTTACAATGAATGAAAGGTTTCCTTATGGAGTTACTGCTTGCAGCCGGAAGCTTATTTTTGGCAGTACAGTTATCCTGCTCAGTTTTCAGGATAAACAGAGAAAACAGCTCTCATATGATGTGAAATTTAATATAAATATAGCATGAATCATGATACAATCAGAATAACGAAAATAATTCCAAATGAATACAAAGAGCTTAATGAACCGGAATATAATTTGAGTAAATATGTTAGTACCTTTTGAGGTGGAGTGATTTTGATTTTTACGGAGGAAGAGTAAAATGACATATACAAGTTTGGAACAGCGAGCTGCGCAGGGTTATCTGGATGTATTTCCTTTGTTTATTCCCGAGGAATCTGCATCTGTCAGCATCGAAGAGCAAAAGGAATTTTACGATATTATGAAAAAGCTGTATAAGCTGGCTTATGACGAGCCGCAGCTTTTTGTGCCGAAACTCCACGAGGATGCCGTCCCTCCGATGCTGTTCAGCGGAAGATCGGATTCGGAACAGGAAACGCTGACAAACATGAAAAAATTCCGCAAATCCGTAGATACCCTGATCTGGCAGATGTACCTGGTGGGTATCGGAAGTGAATATACACTGAACACCCGGCAAAAGAAAATTCTCGCAGGATTGGGAATAGCAGATTTCACGAAGCTTTCGCCCGCATGGGAATGGATGGCGAAAAAAGAACATTTGGAACGCTTTGAACAGCCGTCACGCTTTGCTCACTGCTGTTTCCGTGAGGAATATCTTTATGCCGCCGATATTTTTGAAAAGGCTTTTGATAATACTGCTTTCGGCAAGCTGAAAGGCTGGATGACAGCACACGGCTATAAGCCCTTTCAAATCTGCAACACCACTGCCAGCGACTGCAAGCTCTCCCTGACCTATGCTAACCCTGCCTGGAGTGAAGAAACACCCCGGGGTGGCTTTGAATACAAAATCAAACACACGGGCATATCGATGAGGTATGAACCCTGCTGTAAAGAATCGTGGATTTTAGGCGTATGTATACCGGGCGGCATGAAGCTGTTTCTGGAACATTTTGATGAAATGCCTGAACATGTGCAGGACTTTGTAATGTCACGGATCAAGCGCTGCGACGGCTGCCGCTACTGCGTACAGACCGACAAAACAGGAAAGCGTCCATTTGCCAGAATCGCGGTGCAGTATGCGGAGAAGGAATATAAATTATGCCCTTACTATCCGGGGTATAGTTTTTGGTGGACAAGTATCGACGATACCCTGGCAGATAATATAATTGGATTATTAGGTTTTATGGATAAATTTACAGGCAATAAAAAATAATGTTTGAATTTTGGCATCGAAAAGTCATAAACTGTGAGAAACCTAGCAAATGCTGCTTCTCAGAAGATTAAAGCACACAAAATAACAATGCTTTTTGGTGCTTTGGTGCCCAAGTGGTGTCCGAATTTCTCGTGGCGATATAAAACGATACGGGCAAATATAAGGAAATATCATACTAATAAGCTGGAATTAGTGGAGGTAAATAATATGCAATATGCAATAGAGTTGTATTACGATAAAGAAACGGAACAAAAACTTTTTAATTTAGCAAAACGAGTAGCTGATGAAAAATTGAGTACGAAGTTTTTGGAATGGAAAACCAGACCACATCTTACATTGGCTTGTTTTAATGATGTTAATGAAACGAAATGTATACAGCGATTAAATAATTTTGCAAAAACACATAAGCCAATGCCTGCATATATTGGCTCTATTGGAATGTTTAATGATACAAGGACGATTTTTGCGTCGCCTGTAATGAATGATAGTATGTATCAATTTCAAAGAGAATTACATGAATACTTACAAGATTTTGATATAACTGGCTGGGAATGGTACTGCCCCGATAGATGGGTGCCGCATTGTACATTGGCGCTTACAAAAGAAGATGATGAAGAGGTTTTTTATAAAGCTAGTGATTTAATTTTGCACGAGTTTAGAAAAATGAGTGGAAAGTTTGTTTCTGTAGGGTTAGTAAAAATATCATTTCCTGTGGAGGAAATTTATACTATTGAATTAGATGATTAAAATCTTAATTTGCTAAAGGGTTTGGGATATTTCCGGCAAGAGAAAATGCGGTGCATTTTACGGAAAGGGTACCCTTTTTATATGCTTGCCACGGAACTTTTAACAAAGGAATGGAAGGGAAACATAATGGCATAAGCAAGGCAGTTCCAAACGGTCCTATATTGTTTACTTGTGGTACTAAAATGCTGCCAAACTTTACAAAACTAACTTATGCGGAGATATAAAGCGATAAATAGAAATATGCGAAAAAGCCTTTGTTTAAGCAAATTTCCTGTCTGTAATGTCAACCTTATTAGTGAAAGGCAAGAAAAGGGAATGTTTATGAGTAATACAGTTGATGATAAAAGTGTTATCCGCAATATAATTTTGGAAAGTCAACATTTAAGAAATAAAAGTTCTGAAAGTATTGAGAATATTGTGTCGGATATCTGTGGGTTACAATATGACCCGAACCCTACTATACACTTAAATCAGTATATGATGCTCTGGAACAGAAAAAAAGACTTTACTGTAGAGCAATTGGACATCGCGGCGTATAAGGAATTTAAGGTGATAGAAACATTCGCATTCAAGCGGAATATGTTTTTTGTACCATATGATGAATATGCATTATACCGTACCGCAACCAAAGGGATTGTAAGATGGGGAGATTCCGATGAAAGTTGGCTTAGGACTACAAATAATCCTCAAATTCAATCTGCAGAAGTCAAATTAAAGGAGAGCTTAACAGGATTGCAGGGAATGACAGCGAAGCAAATTTGGGAGCATTTGAATTTATCGTATGAATGGCATAAATACAGAAGAGAACACGACTCTAATTTCGAATTGCCCATATTTCGCGCTTTTTATAGATTGGTACGCAAGGGGGAGCTTGTGACCTGCGGGCGGAATCCAGGAACTTTCAGAGAGCCGGTATATATTTTAAAAGAGAATCTGGGTATTACGGATTGGCCTGATAAACCAATTGATGAAAAACAGGCCATAATTTGTATGGTTGAAAAATTAATAGATTCCTTAGGAGTAACCGATCCGGTTCATATTTCACACATATCCGGTATTGCGACCATTGATATTTTACCTGTTTTTCAGGAATTGGTATTGGAGAAGAAGATATTACAGCTTCCATATAAAATTGGGCGTAAAAATTATTATATCCATTCTTCCAAAACGTACTTTCTGCATTCTAAGCAAACTGAGGACAGCGATGAAGTTCGGCTTATATCACCAATGGACACAATTGTCAGGGATAAAAATTGGCTGGAAACATTTTTTGATTATTCCTTTTCCTTTGAGTATTTTAAGAAAAAAGGGATGAAATGGCCTCTTTCAATCCTTGTAGGAAACCAATTTATTGGTTATATAGATTGTAAAATGGAATGGAAGACAAAAAAACTTATCATTAAAGAGAAAAATATATTCAATTCTGCTTTTAATAATTATAAAGGTATTGATTCTGCAATTCAGGAATTAGCGTCTTTCCATGAAGCTAAAGAAATCATAAAAAAGGGGTAGTCATATAATCATTTGTGAAGATAGCAATAAGCATTTATAAGAGCTTATTATATAAACCTGAAGATGGACTATATTACATTGCTTGTGCAGAAAGTCCCCATCCTTCCATATCCTGCCGGATATGGAAGGCAAAAGAAGGGCTGCTTCTACACCAACAGGGAAATAACCTGCTCATATTTATCTTTATATATTTCTTTCCCCCTTTCGGACAGCTTCTGATAGCTACGGTTCAGCTTGTTTTTTACAAAGTCAATTCCATCGTCAATGCCCAGCTTACGTTGTACATAGGCAAGATAAAAGAGGGAAGGGACGGCATCGAAATGGGACATGGAATCCGCATCGGCCACACAGATTTCTTCCGGGGATTGTTTTTCCATTACCTTGCTGCCCCTGTGATTTAGAATACATTTCTGCACCAATTCCAGCTTTGTCTTGTCGTAGCCGAATTCCCTCAGAAAATCTTCTGCCATTTCCGCTTCATAGATGTGATGGTTCTCATACGTCCTGTTCCTCATCTGCCTTTCCCATATTCCGTTCTTCTGTCTCCTTACAAATAGGAACCTCATAAGTAACATAAGACCCATCAAAATGATACCCAAGAGTTTCCGCCAAATGCAGGGATTCCGGATTCGCGGCATCCCAGCTGGGATAAATACCCCGATCCAGACATTCCAGAATAAGCTGGGCCGCACAAGCCCTGGCTACCCCCTTCCTCCTGTGAGCCTCCTTCACATCAATTTCGATTTCAATCCCCTCCCTATATACAGTATAAGAAGAAGCCCCTCCCGCGATTTCCTCTCCCCAAAGAGCCACAAACCCCACACCCATCTGCATAAAATGCCCTTCATCCCGGAATTGCGAACACAAATCATGCGACCACTCTTCAGACAAAATACGCCGATACAGCCCCCCATCTATCGGCCGTATAACATACTCCTCCGGCAGCCTCCCCACATAACTCTCCAATACATCCCTCTCAAAAACCCCCTTCTCCTTCTTAAGCGCATACCGCCTGAACTTAACACACCTATCCCCATAACAAGCTTCAATCAATTCCCCCCAACCCTCATCCCGAGATGCCATAAGAATACTCCGGGACGGAAATGAAGCAGGAATATTCCCCACCAATTCCCCATCCGGCTCCCCCGCCAGAAAACAAAAATCCCCCGTCACAATCTGAGCACTACGCGCATCAGGCAAAGAATCCGCCCAAGCCTCCCCCATAACCCCCTGCAGACAAGACCAAATCATCGTCTCCTCCCAGTTCTCAAACAAATGCCCAATAAATCCCATCTCATCTTTTCCAACTCGTACCATATCATATTTTCCTTTCAAAATACATGTCCTTTGCAATTATCTTTGCCAGTTAACATACCCCTAGGTACAGATAAAAAAAGTTCCCACTCCCGTCTGTGTCCCTCCTTTTCCTGCCGTTCCCACTCCGGCCTGCCGTGCCTTTGGCGGCCCGGGGCATCTAGTACAGCGTTGCATTAATATCACAGTAATGAGCACTCGCTATTCCCGCCAGCACCGCGTTGTCGTCGGTCAACGATGCCACCGCATCGCCTCCCTCCTCCGCCTTGTGCTGACAGGAATATCAAGCACTCATTACTGCAATATTAATGCAATGCTGTACTAGGGATTCCTGAAAGGGGCGTATAAATACGCCGGTCCTTACGCTGCGTCCTCTGCAGCGTTAGTACCGCTGCGTATTTATCCGAGCGAAAGCGTCCCCTGCAAGGAACCCTGGATGCCCCAGGCCGCCAAAGGCGCGGCAGGCCGGAGTGGGAACGGCAGGAAAAGGAGGGACACAGACAAAGAGTGGGAACTTTTTTTATCTGTACCGCCGTCTTGCAAGCATTTTAGCATAGTGTTAAACTGAATACCAGAGGAAGACTTTAAATGATGGCAGCTTTGCCAACAGGTTCCCGGCGGAAAAGGCCTGGGCGTCAGAGAAAGAGAACAGAGAGCAGAAGCATATAGAAGGAGGCAGAAGGAATTGAACAGAAAAAAAGCAGGAATGATAGCAGCGGCAGTTATGCTTCCCGTTACCACAATAGCCGGCAGCGTGGCGTTTTTCTTCACCTATGCGGTCGTGAGGATGGAGAAAAAGAAGAAAAAGAAAAAACGGAAGAAAGCACCGGCAGCTCCGAAGGAAGGAGAAGGCCTTACCTTTGACTGTTTCCGGGATAAGATGGAGGAAGGAACGCGCTGGTTCAAGGAACAGGATCCGGAGAAGATAACGCTTACCAGCTATGACGGCCTGAAGCTGTCCGCTTATCTGCTTCCGGCGGAAAAGAAAAGCAGGAACGTCCTTTTGCTCATGCACGGCTACCGCTGTGACGGCTTTTCGGATTTTTCCTGCCTGTATCAGTTTTATCATGATCAGGGATATCATCTGCTGGTGCCCCACCAGAGAAGCCATGCGGAAAGCGATGGAAAATATATTTGTTTTGGTGTAAAAGAACGATATGACTGCAAAATGTGGGCCGATTATGCGGTGCGCCGATTTGGAAGCGACTGCAACCTGTACTTGTCCGGGATTTCCATGGGCAGTTCCACAGTGCTCATGGCGGCCGGACTCGACCTCCCTTCCAATGTGAGAGGAATTATCGCCGACTGCGGCTTTACAAGCCCTTACGATATTTTCAGACATGTCCTTAACCTCCAGTTCAGGCTCCCGTCCTTCCCTCTGATGAACCTGACGGAACTGGCAGTGAAGCGGAAGGCCGGTTTTGATTATAAGGCTGTTTCCACCCTGGATGTGCTGAAAACCTGTAAAATTCCTGTGCTGTTCATCCATGGAGGCAAGGATGATTTTGTCCCTACGCAGATGACGCTGGATAATTATTCTGCCTGTGCCTCACCCAAGGAGCTGCTGATAGTGCCTGAAGCGGGGCATGGCACCTCAAATATGGCGGAACCGGAACGTTACCGGGAAACAGCGCTTGCTTTTATGAAAAAGTACGAAAAGTAGAGTGGTGTAAATGGAATCAAGAACAATTATTTTCCATATTGATGTAAACAGCGCTTTTTTAAGCTGGAGTGCGGCTTACCGTACGGATGTCCTTGGGGAAAAACCGGATTTGCGTACGGTGCCCTCTATTGTGGGAGGGGATCAGGAGGCGCGCCACGGGATCGTGCTTGCCAAGAGCACACCTGCCAGGAAATATGGTATCCAGACCGGGGAACCGATTGTGGCCGCAAGAAAGAAATGTCCGAACCTGATTATCATACCGCCGGATTTTCATATTTATGTGGAGAAATCCAAAGCCCTGATCGCGCTGCTGAAGCAGTATTCCGACAAGGTGGTTCAATACAGCATTGACGAAGCCTGGGCGGACTTCACCGGGTATGAAATGCTGTACGGTGAGCCTGTGGCGTTCGCCCATGAGCTGAAGGATAAGATTAAAGAAGAACTTAAGTTTACGGTGAATATCGGAGTCTCTTCCAACCGTCTGCTGGCTAAGATGGCAGGGGATTTCGAAAAACCGGATTTGGTGCATACTCTTTTTCCTGAGGAGATAGAAGAAAAAATGTGGCCGCTTCCTGTGGAGCGGCTGTTTTTGGTGGGAAAAGCGGCGGCGGATAAGCTGCATAGCTTAGGGATATATACGATAGGAGATTTGGCCCGTACGGATCCCGGGGCGATTAAGGCCCATATGAAAAAGCATGGAGAAGTTATCTGGAATTATGCATGGGGCCGTGAGGAAGAGGAAACAATAGAGGCCAAAGAAGGTAATAAGGCCTATGGAAACAGCATGACTACGCCGGTAAATGTCACGGATGTGGAATATGCGAGACAGATCCTACTGTCTTTGAGTGAAACCGTGGGAATGCGTCTCCGGGCGGATCAGGCCAAAATCAGCTGTGTAAGCATCACGCTCAGAAGCTCGGATTTTGAAAACAGAAACAGACAGATGCAGTTAAGCAGCGCCACGGATGTTACGGAGGAAATCTATGTATCGGCCTGCAGGCTTTTTGATGAATTGTGGGATGGAAAGCCGCTCCGCCTGATCGGTGTTTCCACTTCGAGAGTCACCTATGAGGAATACCGGCAGTATAATCTGTTTGACCAGGAAAAATATGATAAGCTGGAAAAATGCGATAAAGCGATAGACAGCATCCGTGCCAGATTCGGCGAGGATTCCATAATGAGGGCCAGTTTTTTGAACAGCCGTATTTCCCATACGGGAGGAGGCCTGAATAAGGAAAAAAGAGCGGAGGCGGTTTCCGATCCCGGGAGGGAGAGGAAAGGAAAAGGAGAGAAAAATTGAGAAATAGAAAGGGGATAGGGCTTGTCGTTCTGACGGCCATATTGCTTTTGTCAGGCTGCCAAAACCTGCTGGGGCCGGAAGAAACGGTTCCCGCAAAGGGACAGGAATCACAGGAAGAAATGCTGCCGGAGACAGATTTATCTATAGAAACACAGGAGAAGCCTGTTATGGAAAGTATGCCGGCAGAGCCGGCCGCCGGACAGGAGCCTGAAGCCGGGGAGGAAGCCGCCGGGCAGCAGGCCTTTAAAGAAGAAAACCAGGAAAAGGGACTTCCGGAAAAAGAGGAAAAACCGGCAGAGGAGGCGTCTGCGGAACCACCGGAAGAAAGTCTGCCGGAAGAGATTCCGCTGGCAGAGGAGCAGGCGGGGCAACAGGCAGAACCGCCGGATGAAGCGGCGGAGCAGAGGGGGATTATGGTTGAGGAGAAAACACTGGTGATTCCGGGATTGGAGAGGGAATACAGGTACCTTTTCCTTTCCGATACCCATATTATCAGCCTGGACGGGGAAGAAAGCGAGCAGCAGCTGGAAAATGCCCTGCCGCGCAGGGATACTCTTTTTAAGGATGAGTTGGGAAGGACACCGGAGGAGATTTTCCCGGACTGGATAGCTTATGCCAATGAGCAGCAGGTGGACGGCCTGCTTCTGGGAGGTGATGTGATTGATTTCCCTTCTCAGGGGAACCTTTCTTTTCTGGAAAAGAATCTGGAAATGCTGGAAATGCCTTATCTTTATGTCCCGGGAAATCATGACTGGACTTATCCGTGGGAATATATGACGGATAAAGGCAGGCAGGAATACCTGGCGGCCCTGTCTCCCTGGATGAGGGGAACGCCTGCCGCTCAGGTGATGGAAAACGAAGAGCTGGTATTTCTTGGAGTGGATAACAGCAGCAACCAAATCGATCCTGCCGCCATGGATACCGTGAGAAGCGCCATGGAGAGGGGAAAGCCCGTAATCATCCTGCAGCATGTTCCTTTTGCTACGGATCGTCTGGTGGATACGGCGGCCGGGCTTTGGAAGAATCCGGTTCTTCTGGGAAAAGGAGTGCTGGGCGGTATTTACCCCAATGAGGCATCCCAGGAATATATGAATCTGGTATTAGGAGGCGGCAGTCCGGTAAAAGCGGTTCTGGCGGGCCACATCCATATAGGAGAACAGGACAGCCTGACAGAAGGCATTGTGCAGTATACGGCGGAAGCGGGATATATGGGGAAGGGACTTCTGCTGATTATTAAGGGAGAGGAACAGGCAGATACGCAATCGGATTGACAGAAGGAAAGAAATGCGAAAAAGAATGGGGATAAGATATCAGGAACGATATCGAATCCCCATTGTCATGCTTCAATAAATATTATCCTTATTACCTGATTCCGGACGAAATACCTCAGTTCTTTTTCAGTCGGATTGTCTTTACTTCAAAGGCGCGGAAGGAAAGAAGAATGTCACCGTTTTCCACAGGGGCTTCCTCCAGGATATTTTCCAGCATATCACACACATAAGGCGTGTAACCTTCAAAAGCAGTATGAATACGGGCGGTTACCGCAGCCTTTTTGGATTCATACAGACGCAGGATGATATCTTCACTTCCGTCTTCTGCAGGCTTCATGGTATCCAGAATGATATTTTCCCGGTCAACCTCTGCAAGACTGAAGCGGCTGCTGCTTCCCGGCATGACGAGTGCGGGCACATTAAGGTCATAGCCCTGCCGAACCACATCACAGTCAGCGAAAGTGCCTTCCCAGGCAGTAAAAGCATAAGTAAAATGATGTACTTTATTATCCGCGCGCATTTCCGGTGCGGAAGGGGCTCTCAGCAGCGTCAGCTCCAGGCTGTTTCCATTCATGCTGATGCCGTATTTGCAGTCATTGAGTACAGCTGCGCCATGAGCGGCGTCGCAAAGGGCGCTGTAACGGTGGTTGCAGACCTCAAAACGATCCTTGTCATAGGCTTTGGAACGATGCGCAGGCCTTTCCACATAACCGAACTGCATTTCATTGATACCGTTTTCCGCATATACATCCACAGGGAAAGCGGTCTTCCATAAACGATGAAGTTCCTTCCAGTCTACTTCGGTATCAAATACCAGACGTCTGCTGTCGGCAGCCAGACGGATATACTGCGTATAGGAAGATTCGCTTATGCGGCCGGAAACCCGAAGCACAGCCTCAAGGCCCTGGGAAACCATTTCTACTGTGATATCACGAGCGCCCTCCACTTCCTGTTCGATATAGTTGGAATCAATATCCCAGGCGTCGAACAGACGGGGAACATCTTTATACAGATGGAAACGGTTCATGGGAGCAGCGGCAAATTCCCTTCCGGATTCTTTTAAACGGAAGGAGGTTACTTCACCGCGAAGGTTTACAGCGGCCTTTACCACACTGTTTTCCAGAACGAATCCGTCCTCCGTTTTTTCAGCGGATGCGCCTGCCAGGGGCTTTTCCGCTTTCTGAGAAGGAAGAAGACTAACTCCGCCGCAGGAAGGGAGATCCACAAGCGCTTTTACGCCGTCCTGTGCAGCCTGCGTGGCTACCGGAAGGCCTTCTGCCGTACATGCGCCGTCTGCAAAGGCTTCAGGAAGGGATATCAGAGTCTTTCTTTCAAAGCTTAAGGAGTTGAATACCGTAACGGCATTGTCCCCCTGATCGATTAGCAGGGCATTTGCGGCATCCGCGGTAATTTGCGCCGCATCATGAAGGAGCTCCCCAAAAGCTTTTTCTGCTTCTATATATACTCTGGCGATGGAGGAACCGGGCAGAATATCATGGAACTGATGCAGCAGAAGCTTTTTCCAGAGAGCGTCAGCTTCCGAAAGAGGATATTCCCAGCCCTTTGTCCTGGCCAGACAGCTCCATATTTCCATTTCCCGAAGGGCAAGCTCACTCTTACGGTTATTTTTCTTTACCATAGCCTGAGAGGTATAGGTTCCCCTGTGTGCGCTGAAATACAGTTCACCCACATAGGTGTGTTTGGGGCCGCCCTGTTCCTGCATTTCTTCAAAGAATTCCTTTGGCCCTTCCATTTTAACCTTTACGCCGCCTTCCAGGTCTTTCTGACGCAAAGCATATTCCACATAATCTCTGGACGGACCGCCGCCGCCGTCTCCGTAGCCGAAGGGCAGGAGAAAAGCGTCCAGATCTTGTACCTGTGTCCTGTTTTTCCATACCTCATTGACTTCCTTTGGATCGGTGCGGTATGTATAGCTGGTGGGCAGGAAGGAGTCAACATGGGAGCCGTCCATCCCTTCCCAGGTAAAATAGTGATAAGGGAACTGATCCCCTTCATTATAAGACCAGAAAATCTTCTGTGTTACCAGGTATTTTACACCGCAGCCCCGGAGAATCTGGGGAAGGGCGGCAGTATATCCGAACGTATCCGGCAGCCACAGCACCTGGCTGTCCACACCCAACACTTCCTTATAATAGCGTTTTCCATGAATCAGCTGGCGTACAAGAGATTCACCGCTGGTCATGTTGGTATCCGGTTCCACCCACATGGCTCCGTCGGCAATCCACTGGCCGCCCCGGATGGCTTCCCGGATCCGTTCAAAAAGCTCAGGATAATAGGTTCTGCACATTTCATAAGAAGCGGGCTGGCTCTGGATAAATTTATATTCCGGATATTCCTCCAGCAGACGAAGCTGTGCGGCAAAGGTTCTTTCTGTTTTGCGGTGTGTTTCCGCCATAGGCCACAGCCAGGCCAGATCCAGATGTGCGTTGCCCACTGCATAGAAAACAGGCATGGTGGAACCGTTTACAGCCTCCATGGCAGGACGCAGAGCTTCCCTGGCGGCACGGTAACCGGCAATCCTTTTTTCCTTATCCTGTTCAAAATCCACGATGAGGGTGAATTCCTCCAGTGCCTTTGCGATCTTTGCGGCTCTCAGGGAAGTGTCATCCAGAGTTTCCAGCAGCTTATTCAGGGTATCTACGTCCATATACAGCTGATAGGCATCCTCATTCCAGATTCCATAGGTACAGCAGCCCAGAGTCCTTCTGGCGCCTTCCGGCAGGGGATCCGTAAAGGAACCCGGAAGAACAGGACCGGTAGCACAGCCTCCGTCCGAACATTCGGGATAATAATGTCCGGCATAGGTTTCCATCAGGACTTCATAGCTGCTTCCGGATTTCCCTTCCCTTGCCAGCACATTATCCTCCATATAATGATGAGGTTCGCTGACCCAGTCTGCCCGGAAAGTTCCGAAAGCCTGTCCGTTTACGAAGAGGGCGGACTCGCCGCCGGGCTTCAGATTCATGACAATCCGTTTCCCTTCCGCTTCCGGGGGCAGCTCAATATGGCTTCTGAACCAGCAATACTCATAGGTATTGCCCCATGTAAATCCGGGCTGGACCGGAGTGAAAGCCATTCCCGCAGCTTCCTCCGGACTAAGATGCTCCATGGTTCTGCCTGCTTCCCACCGGAATTCTCCCAGCGGCTCATAAAAATCGTCTTTCAGCGTACGGATCCAGTGCTTAATCCGCCCGCTCCATTCTGAATGCATCACTTTCATAAGGGCACTCCTTTACATAAATAGTTTTGTGTTTTCCCTGTTGTCATATTGGTAAAAACTGTAAGGGTATGCTTTTGTTATAGCAGGTTATGGTGGTGTTGGCAATCAATTATTTTTGCTTTTTTGTCATTCTTTTTTTACATGGATCGGGAGGCCTGAAATCATGGATTTTGATAATGGGAGAACGGAAGGACGTACAGCGGTTCCGGAAGAAAAATCGTATAAAATAGTATTTATGTATTGACATTTATTCTCAGATCATATAAAATACATTTTGTCGCGCAGGAATGGCGGAATTGGCAGACGCGCACGGTTCAGGTCCGTGTGGTAGCAATACCATGAGAGTTCAAGTCTCTTTTCCTGCACTGTACATAAGGCTTTCGGATAAGAAATATCCGAAAGCCTTATTTTTTTGTGCAGCGGAAGCTAAGTAATTAATTATACAAAAAAACACTTCAGAACAGTTATCCATTCTGAAGTGTTTTATGAAGTGCAGGAAAAGAGACTTGAA
>ERZ772875.37-NODE-37-length-144047-cov-12.556732_pt1 | contig 144047 bp, 120 predicted proteins | sample MGYA00580585_ERZ772875 | MGnify/ENA primary metagenome ERZ772875 (study PRJEB29015, sample SAMEA2737736) | human gut metagenome | biome: human gut; feature: human-associated habitat; material: faeces | place: China | collected 2012 ... | reverse complement strand
CGCAGAAGAAAAAGACCTGCCCGCCCTGCTGGACATCTACAACGATGAAGTGCTCCATGGCATTTCCACCCTGGACTTGAACCCAAGAACCATGGCGGAGTGGCGCGCATGGTTCGCCCACCACAACGTGGATAATCACCCTCTGTTGACCGCTGAGCTGGAAAATGGAAAGGCGGCGGGCTATGCCAGCCTATCTGAGTATCGGAGCAAAGAAGCCTATCGTTCCTCGGTGGAGCTGTCCATCTATGTGGCACGGGCACACCGAGGCAAGGGTGTGGCCACTGCCCTGATGGAGACGATCCTGGATATGGCCAGAGCGGACGACCGCACCCACCTGGTGGTGTCCGTCATCACCGATGGCAACGAGGCCAGCCAGCGGCTCCACGACAAGTTCGGCTTCACCTTCTGCGGGATCATTCCGGAGGTGGGGATGAAGTTTGAGTGCTATCAGAACATCCGTAACTATGCCCTCCTGGTCTAATACCGCACATAGTTTTGAACGATACCTCCGCCCATGATCTGGTTTCGTGCTAAGGTCACATCCTCCACCCAAAATGTCCTGCTGCCATAGGCATCGGCAAATTGGGCGTCCTCATAGACCCCGCCTGAAATCGTGATGGCAGGCTCTGAATCGCCTGAGACGGTGATCTGATTGTCCGTCACAGTTAGGTGATGGGACTGGCTGGGGAGCTGGCCGAAGGCGGGCAAAGTCCCCTGGGCAGGGGCGTAATACGCATCATCTGGGTGGCCGGTGAGCGCCAGCAATGTGACGCCGCCGGCCACCTGTTTCATTTTGTTGTGGGAGAGGTCAGCGTGGGCGTAGTTCAGGGCGTAAACGCCCTCTCCGGACAGGTGGGAGAAGGTGTTGTGCTGGATGGCAATCTTGGTGTAACAGCGGCCGTAGACGGCGTTGTGACCGCCAATGCCCCGGCAATGATCACAGCAAATGCCAGGGTAAAAAGCAGCGCTTTTTTGGTATTATTCTTCCTGAATTTTGACACGGTGGCCCCTCCCGGGATAGGTTTTATAGTATCTTACTTAGAGCAGTCAATTCTGCCTGCACCTGTGCTTTTACGCCGCTGGCCGGCATAATAACCGAACCATAACTGTAAAGGCAGTAGCCTTTGTAATGACTGGCCCCTCTGGCTTCAGTCACCATACGGCTCAGCAGGTCACTGTTCTGCTGCCATTCGTACTTGCCACTGGTACCGGCATAGGTATCCTCATTGCCAATCTTGTAAGCCGCCAGACCCACATACAGATCAATGCCACTCACCTTTATCATGCCGTTAAATTCTGTCAGCACACTGCTGTATGGACAGGTGGCGTTATTGAATCCATAGTAGATCTGCGGGCAGATGTAATCCACATAGCCGGCATTGCCCAGCCAAGTAACTACATCAGCATACAGGGTATCGTAATTCGCTTTGGTATTGCCCTGCGGACTAATGCCAAAACGCACCGACTGTTTTTCCGCCTTCACTGCGGCATAAACTTCCCGCACCATGGTATTGACATTCTGTCTTCTCCAGGCTGCCAGCGATTTTCCACCGCCGTTTGCGGCGTACAGGGCACTATCAATGCTACTGTCAGTTGTAGCATAGAAATAATCATCAAAGTGGATGGCGTCCACATCGTAGTTACGCACGATCTCCCGCACCCCATTGACGATAAGGTCAATGGCCTCCCGGGAACCGGGATTGTAGAAAATACCGCCGTTTGCGGTCTGATACACGGCATCGCTGCCGCTGTTTATGTATTTCTGGGCGGGGTTATCACTGCAGAGTGCCTTGCCGGTGCGGGCCCGCACCCGGTAGGGGTTCAGCCACGCTTCGAAAGTCAGCCCACGGTTATGTGCTTCCTCCACCATGATCTTCAGGGGATCAAACGGCAAGTTGTCCCCCTCCGTCCCGGTGATAAGATAGGAGGATGGGAAGTAATCGGAATCATACAGCGCATCTCCAAAGGGCCGCACATGCACAATCACGGTATTGCAGCCCAGGTTCTTCACATTATCATAGGCGGCACCTATATTACTGCGGAATTGCCCGGCTGTTTTCCCGGTCAGCATACCGCCCAGCTCCAGATAGCTGATCCATACCGCGCGGTATTCCCCGCTGGGAACTTTGGTATCGCTTGGGGTTGTAGAATTATCGCCATTATTATTGTTTTTATTCTCCTCCTGCTTTGGGTCCTCGGCAGGCGTTTGAGCATTATCTTCGTTCTTACCCGGATTTTTACCGCCCTCTGCCTTATCAGGTTCTTCCGGCTTCTTGGTGTCCCCCGGTTTTTGTGGCAACGGATCCTGTGCGGAGGGATATTCCCCGTTTTGGCTATCGCCACTCTCATCATTTTCCTGCGGCTTCGGCAGAATCACCGTCCCCTGCTGGATATCTGATCCCGGAGTTTCATCCTGCACAGGCTCTCCCCCGCACGCAAAAAGAGAAAGAGCCAACGCCAAGGCCATCAGCACCGCCGTGATCTTTCGCATTGCTCTCTCCCCTTTCATTCTAACTTCACTCTATAATAGTGTCATATCCGGTCTATTTTGCTGCTTTTCCCCATCAGGAAATTCCTACCGCCGCTGTGCGGCTGGAATTGGTATCCTGCTCCTCGGGTTCCACTGTTTCTATTACATTCCGCAGCACCACCGGGTTGCAAAGGAAAGCCTTTCCGCCATCGGTCTGAGAAGCCAAGCTGCTGGAAACGCGCGGAAGCTGGCCCTCCAGCAACAGCTTTACCATCTGTGCCGCGGCCCGACCCATCATATAACCGCCGCTGCCCTCCGCAAAAAGCACTTTCCCATCCTTATACAGGTTATATGCCGTTTCATCCGCTTCCATAACCACTCGCCACGCGCGGTAACCATTGGAATACTCTGTGGGGTCATTATAATAAACATTTGCCTTTTCCGCATCGGCACTGTCACTGAATAGCAGCAGCTCCGCCCCAGAGTAGTAGATAGCGTCCAACGAATACTCAAGGTTATAGTTCAAATATTCCGTTACAACATCCTTAGTCAGCTTGACTGTGCAACCGCGTTCCTCCAGCAGGCTCTGCAGTTTGGCCCATCTACCGCTTTCTTCATAGCCATACTCCGTCACTGCCGCGATGGATAGCTTATCATCATGCAGCCAGTTATCTAGGTCGTCCCGGTTCTTTTCCCAGTAGTCCGCTATGGTATCGGCCAGGCGCTCTAGCTCTGCTTCTTCACTGTCATCTGCCTTCAGTATGCTATACAACTTGGGGAAGGTCGCCAGCTGTTCAGCTGTGGCCCGGCGGTTCATCAGTACCACCGGTACATCATATTCCTGCGCCAGCGCCAAAAGTTCATCTGTCGCCGTGTCATCCACCGGCTCCAGCATCAGTACCGTGCAGCCCTGCTCCAGTACTTTTTTGGCATAGGTCATCTGCACCTCCGCACTGCCCATACAGTCGTGGGCTGCCACATCCACCGCGGCACCCAACTCGTTTTGTACCGCTATCCGGAAGGAATTCTTCTCCTCGTTGCTCATGTCGCTGAAGAGCATTTCCACCTTCTGCTGCGGCAGCTTGGCCACATTGCTTACACTCAGCTCGGCTTGCAGTGCCTTGGGCTGCAAATCCTCCTGCTGTGCGAAGTACCATCCCAGCAGTCCAAACATCACCAGGGCAATGGCAAGATATATAATAATATGCTTCATAGCTTCTCCTAACACAATATATGGATGTTATTATTGTAGCACATCATATCCCTTGATTCAATAACGCAAATGTGAACAATTCGACACATACCAAAAAGCGTCCCCAGCCTGTGGGGACGCTTTTTCCTTGCATTTCTGCGGTTTTTTCAGCTCTTTTCGTGCTCCAGTATCACCTTCAGCTCCTGCAGGAAGGAGTTGATATCCTTAAATTCCCTATACACGCTAGCAAAGCGCACATAGGCCACCTGGTCTATCTTTTTCAGTTTTTCCATCACCAGCTCACCGATGACCGCACTGGGCACCTCGCGATCCATACGGTTCTGCAGCTCCACCTCGATTTCGCTCACCATTGATTCCAGTTGGGCCAAGGTCACCGGGCGTTTTTCGCAGGACTTTAGAACACCGCGCAGCAGCTTATCATGGCTGAATGCTTCCCGGGAGCCATCCTTTTTAATGACCATCACCGGGGTGGTCTCCACCACCTCGTAGGAGGTGAACCGCTTGCCGCACTGCAAGCATTCCCTTCTGCGCCGGATGCGCTCCCCTTCATCGGTGGGGCGGGTATCGATCACCTTGCTCTCGGTATAGCTGCAGAACGGACACTTCATGCTGGATTCCTCCTTTATCACTCTATGGCCAGTTTTTCTCTATTGTAGCAGATTTTTCCCACCGATACAAGCATTTCCCACTCGCTAAAAAAGCATCCCCTCCCACTTTTGCGGGAGAGGATGCCTTATCATGTCACTATTTTTATATCAGCCCAGCTCATGCTCTTCCAGCCACCTGCTGATGCTCTCGCCAATCTCTTTGATGCACCCTGCATGATAGGGCACCTTCAGGCCGGCACTTTCCACCAGTTCCGCAAAGGTCGCCGTGCCCGCCTTATCCACAAAGGTCATATAGCGCTTCCAGGCCTCGGCATAGTTCTCACGAGAAAGGTTCCAGAACTGGAACGCCACCGTCTGCGCCATGCAATAGTCGATATAGTACAGCGGTACCTCGTAGATATGCAGCTGGCGCTGCCAGCCACCGCCGCGGGAGTAGAAAGGCAGGTTATCGAAGTCGATCCAAGGACGATACTTCTTCTCCAGGGAGAGCCACAGCTCATTGCGCTGCTCGGGGGTCATCTCCGGGTTCTCATACACCTTGTGCTGGAATTCATCTACCATGCAGCCATAAGGGATAAAGACCAGGGCGTCCTCGCAGTGGCCCAGCTCGTACTTATCGGTCTGCTTGCCGAAGAAGAGGTGATGCCAGGGGGCGGTTAGGAATTCCATCGACATGGAATGACACTCGCAAGCCTCAATGGTCGGGGAATGCAGCAGTGAGGGCAGTTCCTGCTTGAAAGCCCGATAAGCTTCAAAGGCATGGCCGGCTTCGTGGGTCAGTACATCCACATCACCGGCGGTAGCATTAAAGTTGCTGAAGATGAACGGGGATTTATAATCGGCGATCTCGGTGCAGTAGCCGCCAGGGGCCTTGCCATCGCGGGAAAGCACATCAAACAGCTCGTTCTCAAACATAAAGTCAATGAACTCCGCCGTTTCGGGAGAAAGTTCCTGGTACATCTTCTTGCCGGCCGCCAAAATTTCATCCGGGGTGCCCTCTGGTACGGCGTTGCCATCCGCAAAGCTGATCGGCTCATCGTAAAACGCCAGCTTTTCCACGCCGATGCGGCGGCGCTGGGCTTCCTTTACCTTGGCCACGATGGGTACCATGTCCTCCGCGATCTGATCGCGGAACGCCGCCACATCCTTGGCGGTATAGCAGTTGCGGCCCATGCGGTCATACCCCAGCGGAATATAATTGGGCAGCCCCATCTTCTTGGCCTGGGCATCGCGCACCTTCACCAGCTTATCATACAGGGTATCCAGCTCCTCCCGATGGCTGTCAAAGAATTTAGCATCCGCCTCATAGGCCGCTTTACGAACTGCCCGGTCGGGATCCTGCTTATAGGGCCCCAAAAGCGGCAGCGGCATGGTCTTACCATCGAACTCTACAGTCGCGGAAGCATACAGGTTCTGATACTCCGAAACGAGCTTGTTTTCCTCCTGCATCAGCTCCACAATGGCGGGGGAAAAGCTGCGGGCGGCGATCTCAAGGTTTTTGAACATCAGGGCGCCGTAGTGCCGCTCCAGCTCCGCCCGGTAGGGGGATTCGAGCAGCGCCGTATTGACCCGGTGGGTCAGCTCCTGCAGCTTGGGGCCGATCTCATCCATGTAATCATTTTCGGCATTATAGAACTCATCCTTGGTATTGATAGTATGACGGATGTAGGCGATCTGCTGCATGGTTCCGGCCGTCTGCATCTTCTTTTCATAGGCGTCATAGGCTGCTATCTGCCCAGCCGCATTGGGAGCGGCTTTCATGGCTTCCAATGTCTGGGTAGTTGCAGCGGCCAGCGCTTCCATATCTGGGCGGCTGTACGGCATCTCACTAAACTTCATAGTGGCACTTCCTTTCGGTATTTTATATAAAGGACTACTCCCCTATTATTCCACACTCCCGCCCTCTTTGCAAGTCCTTTTCCTTTGCTTAAGAACAAATGTTTCACGTGAAACATTTTCCCAGGAAAAGAAACCACACCCGCAGGGGGTATTGACCCAAGGGATGTGCGTTTTTTCTCTGAGATCTACGGCTTAATCCATTATAGATTTGGCCAGAAGGTAGTTCTGCTGGATACTTTCCAGCTGGATGCGGGAGGAATAGCCCCCGGTTCTCCGGTCTATCTCGCCGTTGGCAGCCGGATGATAATAATGACCTTCGGCCTCCGCCTGTTTGCCTGCTTTTATAGCATCCACCAGGATGCTCCGATCCTGCACCCGCTCCTTTTCCGGAATGGGATTTAGGAGCAGAAGACCTCCATTTGCAGTAAGGCGACGAACGGCGGCCTCGTTATTGCAGGAAGAAAGCGGAAGCTCCAAGGCCACCGGCTCCCCACAAAAGAGGTACCCAGTACAGGGCTCCCCAGCCGTGTGGACACCGTGCCGCCGCAGCCAATCCAGTGTAGCCGGACGATCCAGCATATCCTTTGGCGAGGTGGAGATGAGTGCCACAGGGATATTCATCAGGGCGGGCAGATCCGGGCAGAGCTCCTCCCCGCGCAGGTCGCCAATACCGCCCATGCCGCAGGTAATGGCCATAGGAATATCCAGCCTGCGGCAAACTGCCATGGTGCCGCTGGCGGTCAAAGCACCGCTGGCACGGCTTTGCCGAGCTTCCTCCAGATGGTCGCAATCAATGCGGACGAGTTCTTCGGACCGTTCCCGGAAAGGCAAGTACTCCCCGATGGGGCCAATCTTCAGCTCGCCCCCATCTACCCAAGCTAATATGGCATCGGGACAATGCCAGCTTTGAGCCAATTCTTCATTAGCAATCGAGCGCAAGCCGTGGGTCAAAAGAGCTGTTTCTATCAGGCAATTCATGTTCTCATCTCCTGTATCAATAGAATGAAAATCCTGCATGGAGCCAAACATTACAGCATAGAATAACGGCAAGGCACTTCGACACCGCCAGCGTTGATTTTCTCCGCCGTAAAGCGGTACTGCCCACCCCTCCATAGCAGAGGAGCAGGCAGCCCCATAGGGCAATTCACCCTGTTATTTTATACCGCTTATGCCCAGTTGTCCAGCTCAGCCACATTCTCCTTGGTAACCAGGGTCAGGGGCAAATAGATGGGCTCGGCATACTCCTTGCCCTGCGCGATAGCGACAGCGAGCTTCAGAGCGGCTTCTGTGTACTTTACGCTGGAATAGGACATAGTACCGGTCATGGTGCCGGCCTTTAGGGCCTCGCGGGCATCGGCGGTAAAGTCTACACCGTAAACCAGCACATCGGTACGGCCTTCGGCGACCAGGGCTTCCACAGCGGCCAGGGCCATTACATCATTGCAAGCAAAGATGCCCTTCAGATCGGGATGGGCGGTGAGGATATCCTTGGTGGTATCATAGGCCTTGGTAGCATCCCAATCGCAGGGAATGGAGGCAACCAGTTCGATATTCTCGGTAGCTTCAAACACTGCGGTAGCACCTGCAGTGCGTCCCTCGGACTGGCCTGCACCGGCAAGACCCTGCAGAATGGCAACTTCGCCGCCCTCCGGCAGACGGGAGATCATATCATTGGCAACGATCTTACCTTGATCGCTGAACTGAACGGTAATCTTGCCATCCAGGTGACCGCCGGCCTCTGCAAGAGCAGCGGTATCCACGCCAGGACCCAGATTGATGACTTTAATACCCTTCTCATTGCACTTTACAATGCCGGGGATCAGATTGGTGCCATCAATGGGAGAAACAATGATAACATCATAATCCATATCGGCCATGGTCATCAAAACATCCAGCTGACTCTGAGTATCACCCTCGGTGGTGCCGGTCTGAACATCGATCTGAACGCCAAGCTTCTCAGCAGCGGCTTCGTAGCAAACCTTCATATTGGCCCAGAACTGATTGGTGAGGGAGATGATGACAGCACCAATCTTCTCGCCATTGGGGGCAGGGGTCTCACCTAGCTGCTCCGCCATTGAGGCATCAAATGCAGCGTAGAGCTCATCAACCACCGCGGTATCCACCGTGGGTTCGGGAGTGGGATCAGGCTCCGGAGTAGGCTGAGGGTCATTGCCGCAGGCCACCATGGCCAGCAGCATCATGGCTGCCAAAAGCAGCGCAACGAACTTCTTCATTTTTCTTTTTCCTCCATTTTGTTTTATTTATCTACAAGGGGATTGCCCCTTATAAAACAGCTTAATGCAGCCTGCGGCGGCGTTCTCTTATTTCCGCCGTGACAACCGCGCACAGCAGAATGGCGCCGGTGATGAACTGCTGATAGTAGGACGATACGCTCATCAATGTAAGTCCATTGCGGATGGTCCCCAGCAGCAACACCGCAACCGCCGTACCGGCCAGGGCAGCACTGCCGCCGTGAAGCGGCGTTCCGCCTAGAATGACCGCTGTGATGGCATCCATCTCCATATTAAGGCCAGCATTGGGCTCGGCGGAATTAAGACGGGCAGAGATAATGATTCCGGCCAGGGCAGCCAGGAAGCCCATCACAGCAAAGGTACTAATCCGCCAGGCGCCGGTGCGCACCCCACAGCGCCGCAGCGCCACTGGGTTGCCACCCAGCGTGGTAATGTAGTGACCCCAGCGCATCTTATAAAGGAGCGGGATGGAAAGGAGCAGCACCAGTAGGGCCATGTATACGCCACTTTCCACCTGGAAGATATCCCCGCCGCCAAAAGCGCGGTAGGCAGCGGGCAGCTTGCTGGCCGGGGTGCCACGGGTAACGATGAGGGCCAAGCCCCGGTACAAAAACGAAGTGCCCAGTGTGATGATAAACGCATTGATACCGGTAAAATGGATAAGCGCGCCATTTATAAGTCCCATAAGGATCCCAGAAAGCAAACCGACGAGGATAGCCAGCCAAACCGGGATATTCTGCTTCATACAGAGGGCTGTAAAGATAGCGGATAGAGACAGAATGGAACCAACCGAAAGATCGATACCGCCGGAAGCGATAACGAAGGTCATGCCGATGGCAAGCAATAGCTTAAAGGAATTGGCCTCCAGAATATTGATAAGATTCCTGCCGGTAAAGAAGATGCCGGTGCGCAGGCTGAGGAACAATCCCAGCAACAGGCAGAAGCCAATAAGCATCCATAGGGTAGCGTGGCGGCGGAAAAATCGCTTCATTCGGCCACCCCCTGTTCTCGCTCCAGGATAAGATGGTGCAGTTCCTCCGGAGAGGAATTCTTCGCCATAATATCGGCAATACAGCGACCGGCTCGCATAACAAAAATACGGTCCGCGACATCAAATACCTGGTAGATATCGTGGCTGACAATAAGGAGGGTATGGTCCTCCTGCCGCAGGCGGCGCAGCAGCTGCATGGTCTGGTGGGATTCCCGGATGCCCATAGCGGCGGTGGGTTCATCCAGTAGAAGCAGACGGCCGGGCTGCAGCATGGCACGGGCAATGGCAATACCCTGGCGTTGGCCGCCGGAAAGCACTCGGACCGGCTGGGTGAGGTCTGGGATCGTGATCTCCAGGCGCTTCAGCAGTTCGGCGGCTTCCCGCTCCATACGGCAGCGGTCCAGGAAAGGGCCGTGCATCCGTTCGTGGCCAAGAAAGATATTCTCATAACTATTTTTCCAATCGTCCAGGGAAAGGTCTTGATAGACGGTGCGAATGCCCATCTGCAAGGCCTGTGCAATGGTGAGGTGAGCGTGCTCCCTGCCCTCCACCGTGATGGTGCCTGCATCTGGTGCGAGATTGCCGGAAAGGAGCTTGATAAGGGTGGATTTGCCGGAGCCATTATCCCCGACGATAGCGGTGACGAGGCCCTGCTGCACGGAAAGGGAAACATCACATAGGGCAGAGATGGGGCCGAATGATTTGCTTATTCCGTTTACAGATATAATATCGTTCACCACTGCCGCACCTCCTGCCTCAAAAAATCGAAATTAGATATATCGTAGCATTATAATCGTTATGCGTCAAGAAGATAAACGAATCTTTCGCACATCATGACCGTCGTTCCGTTATGCCGAATCTCAAGTCAAAAACGCATAAAGGAAAGGCCACGGCATTTGCCGCAGCCCAGTCTTGTTATTATTCCGCTGTGAGAGCATATTTTTGACGGTAGGAACTATATTCGCGGTCGAAAATCTCCCCGCTGCCGCGGATGCTTTGCAAAACCTCGTGACGATGGAGGTTGTGGTCAGCACCCTCTATCATACAGCAGGCAATATTGGAGCAATGGTCGCTGACGCGTTCGAGATTGGTGAGGAGATCCGACCAGATAAAGCCGGCTTCAATGCCGCAGCTGCCCTGCTGCATCCGCCGGATATGGCGAGTACGCATTTCCTCCTTGAGATCATCGATAACCTGTTCCAGCGGCTCCACCTGGCGGGCAGCCTGCACATCGCCTGATACAAAGGAATCATAAGCCAGAGCGGTAACTTCACGAACAGCGCCTGCCATGGTGGCATATTCCTGCAGAGCGGCTGCAGAAAAAGCGATACCTTTTTGCTGCATTTCCTCTGCCGATTCCAAAATGTTTACACTGTGGTCGGCAATGCGTTCAAAATCGCCAATGATCCGCAGATATTCTGCTGCAAGGGCACTGTCGCTCTCCCCTATCTTGCGGGCGCTGAGTTTGACCAGGTAACTGCCGATGATATCCTCGTAATGGTCAGTCTTGGCTTCATCCTCACGGATATGTTCGGCGGATTTTTGATTATAGGCGGTGATGGCGTTCAAGCTTTCCCGCAGCGATTCCATCGAATAGCTGGCCATATCGGCAATGAGCGTACGGCAGCGCTCCAGTGCAAGAGCCGGAGTAGCCAGCAGGCGCTCGTCCAGTTCGGCCTCCCGCTGGGGCTGTTTTCCTTCCGGTACCAGCCGAAGAACCAGTTTTTCCAACAGACCACCCATTGGCAAGAGGACCGCAGTGCAAAGAATATTAAATATGGAATGGGCTACTGCGATGCCCCATTCGCTAGCAGCCTGCCCCAGCAAAACCGGAGCTGCCACGGCACGAACGACATAAAACAAGACGATACCAACCGTTGCACCGATGACATTGAAGTTGAGGTGGACCAGTGCTGCCCGGCGGGCATTTTTATTGGTGCCAATGGAAGAAAGCAGCGCTGTAACACAGGTGCCGATATTCTGTCCCATAATGATAGGGATAGCGGCGCCATAGGTGACCTGCCCCGTGCTGGCCAGCGCCTGAAGGATACCCACCGATGCCGAGCTGGACTGGATAATGCCAGTGAGCACCGCGCCGACCAAAACACCCAAAATAGGATTGGAAAACATGAGGAAAATTTCACGGAACTGCGGAACATTTCTTAGGCTGGAAACCGCAGAGGACATGGCCTCCATGCCAAACATGAGCGTGGCAAAGCCAAGGAGAATCATTCCGGTATCTTTCTTTTTATCTGCCTTGCAGAACATATACAAAATGATACCGACGAGCGCCAATATTGGCGTAAAGGAGGAGGGCTTAAACATTTGCACCAAAAGGCTGCTTCCCTCGATACCGGAGAGGCTGAGGATCCAGGCCGTAACGGTGGTACCGATATTGGCGCCCATGATAACACCGATGGACTGGCGCAGCGTCATCAAACCGGAATTGACGAAACCGACAACCATAACCGTAGTGGCCGAGGAGCTTTGAATAACGGCGGTAACACCAAGGCCGGCCAGCAGACCCATCAAGCGGTTTTGGGTCATCTTTTCCAGCAACGAGCGCAGGCCACTGCCCGCCCGGCGCTCCAGGGCCTGGCCCATCAGATTCATGCCGAAGAGGAACAGACAAAGACCGCCAATGAGGTTCAATGCATTAAAAATAGTCATTATATTATTCCTTTCCCTTACTCTCCTTTTTAACTAAGATAAGAATAATAAAGAAAGGTCAAAACCATTATCAAGACTTTGTAAAATCCATGTAAAGTGCCGGTAAAAGTGAAGAGCCGCGCTATGGCGGCTCTTTTGGGGGCAAATATCTAGTCACATGAGCTGTTGCTCATTGATCATGAGCTTAAACTGGAGGCCAAGCGTTTCGGCGGCCTTGCGGCACAGTAACATGCGCTGCATGAAGATCTCGAAGTAATCCATGACTGAACTGAAATGAGTATCGACCGCCAGTTTGAGCTTGATGAGAGTGTGTGCCTCATTGATCTTCAGCTCTGCCTTGGTGACCGAGTAATTGACGCGGTCGTGAATATCAAAGGTAGAGGGATCGGTATTGTGCACACGGTTTCGGCGCACATCGCTCTTATCGGCCAGGATGAGGGCCGCCGCTACCGGGCTGACCGGCACGCCGGTGCCTTCATCGTGATTGCCGATGGCAGAAACGATAATGGCAATCTCCTCTGGATCAAACTTGAGGTGATCCAAAATACGGAACGCCATAATAGCACCGCTTTGGCTATGATCAACCCGGTTGATAAGATTGCCGATATCATGCAGATAACCGGCAATCTTGGCCAGTTCCACAGTGCGTTCCGGATAGCCAAGTGTTTGCAGAATATAACCTGCTTTTTCGGCCACCAGTGTCACATGGGCAAAGCTATGCTCAGTAAAGCCCAGTGTGGCCAGGGCGGCATCCGCCTGGCGGATGTAGGTATTGACGGCTTCATTCTGGCGGATCTCTTCGTAGGTCAAACAATCACTCTTCTTTCATTTCTTTTTGGGGAATATTACAGTAAAGGTGCTTCCCTTGCCGGGCGTGCTATCCACAACGATTGCAGCATGATGGATGAGCGCGGCATGCTTGACGATGGAGAGTCCCAGTCCGGTACCGCCTACTTCCTTGGAGCGGCTTTTATCTACCCGATAAAAACGCTCAAAAATGCGGTCGCGACTTTCCTCCGGGATGCCGATACCTGTATCGGAAACAATAACACGGTCATCATCGGGGTAGCTCATCACCTGGATCTTGACGCTACCGCCGGGATGATTGTACTTGATGGCGTTATCGCAGAGATTAAAGATCATACTGTAAAGCACCGGCGGGATACCATCCACGAAGGTAGATTCTCCCCGTAAAGTAAGATCCACATGGGCTTCTGCCGCCGCAGCTTGAATACTGTCGACGGCATTTTCCGCAATGCGGTAAAGATCTGCCTGTTGGCGCTGCATTCCGGCCGCGCCGCCATCCAGCTTGGTAAGGTTGATGATATCCTCCACCAAAGCGGTCAATCGCAGGGACTCCTGCCGGATCTTATGGGCAAATGGTTTAATATCCTGCTGCTGCACCATACCGTTTTCCATCAGTTCAGCATAGCCGGAAATTGCATGCAGCGGGGTCTTGAGCTCGTGGGAAACATTCGCGGTGAACTCCTGACGGATCTGCGAGCTTTTTTCCAACTTATCCTGATCTTGACGGATCTGTGCCTGCTGGAGCGCCATACGCCGCAACAGAGGCTCAATCTCGGCGTATTCCTCCCGACCCACATACTGGCTGGGTTCATCAAGATTCAAGGAGTTGATAGGCTCCACAATAGTACGGGAAAGACGGGACGCCAGTAGGAAAGACAGCACCAGTGCCAGCAGTAGGATAACGCAGATGGGCTGAGCAAACCCGACCAACAGCACCCATACCGAATGCTGTGCCGCAGATAGACGAATAATGGTGTCATCTGGTAGAAGACGGGCGCAGTACAAATTACGACTGGCCAGCGTATCGGAATATCGAGAACTTTCGCCGGTACCATTTTGCAGTGCCTGCTGAACCTCCTCACGCATCAGGTGATTTTCCATACTGCTGGCATCACTTTGGTTATCGTAGAGGACGGTGCCATCAGCGTCGATCCATGTAATGCGGTAGTCTTCTGCAGTAAGTCCGTCAAAGAATTCTTTTCCATCAAGGGTGACGCCTTGTGCTACGACTTCGGCTCCCATACGAAGCTGCTTTTGCTGGACACCGGTAAAATAGCTATACAGCACACCCATAATAAGTACCAGAGAGAGAACAAGTACTATAAGGGCTGCCAGCCAGATGGAACGAAAGATTTTTTTACTCATGGGCAGCCTCCAGCTTATAGCCAACACCACGCACCGTTTGCAGGATATCCCCTGCTGCGCCCAGCTTGGTACGCAGGGTACCAATGTGGACATCGACCGTGCGGGTCTCGCCGTAATAATCGGTGCCCCAAACGGCGGAAAGCAGACGGTCGCGGCTGAACACCTGACCAGGGTTTTCCAAAAGCAGCCGCAGCAGATCGTACTCCTTGAGCGTGAGGGTAACCGGCGTACCGTTTACCTCTACCACATGGCGGCCTTCATCCATGAGAATGCTGCCCTGCCGCAAAACGGCTGGAGCGGACTTGGGGCCGGCTCGGCGCAGCACTGCCCGAATGCGGGAGACCATTTCCATCATGCCAAACGGTTTGGCGAGATAATCATCCGCGCCTAGATCCAATCCGATAACACGGTCATATTCCGTACCCTTGGCGGTGGCCATTATGACAGGAATATCAGCGGTGACGGGTGCCGCCCGCAGCTTTTTCAGGATGGAGATACCATCCTCGCCGGGCAGCATAATATCCAGTATAACTAGCTCCGGGGTTTCCCGATGCATGGCCTGCCAAAATTCCTCACCATCAGCGCAGCCAACGGCGGAAAAACCCGCTGCACGCAGGGCATATACCATCAGATCACGAATGCTGCTATCATCTTCTACACAATAGATCATGGTGTTTCCCCCTATCCGTTCCATTTTATTGTATCATACTTCCGCAATGTATGGAACAACAACTTTACAATGTAAATTCTGTGTAAAATCTCATTGTAAAATGCCGAAATGAACAGAAACAGTACATTTGCCACGCTTTTGATGCCGGACCGGTATATTTCTGTTAATTCAGCAAAAACTATCCGCACAGCAAATAAATGGAGAGGGAGTTTGAATAGATATGAAAGCTACTGGAATTGTACGGCGCATTGATGATTTGGGCAGAGTAGTTATTCCGAAAGAGATCCGCAGGACTATGCGAATCCGTGAGGGCGACCCGCTGGAGATCTTTGTGAGCAACGAAGGCGAGGTCATTTTTAAGAAGTATTCCCCTATCAGCGAGCTGGGCAGCATTGCGGCGCAGTACTGCGAGGTACTGTTCCGGACGGCCGGTTATCCGGTGCTCATCACCGACCGAGACCATGTGGTGGCGGTCAGCGGCATCAGCCGGCGGGAGGTGCTGGAGCGCAGGGTATCACCGGGCCTGGAGGATCACATTGAGAACCGCAAAAGCTATATGGCGGGCGATGGGCAGCCCCTGCAGCCTATAGAGGGAGTAGCGTATTACGCACTGGTGCAGGCTCCTATCATCTCCTCCGGGGATGTATGCGGCAGTGTGATGTTCCTGCAAAACAAGGAGAATGACCGTCCCGGCGAGGCCGAACAGAAGCTTATAGCGGCGGCGGCAAGCTATCTGGGCAAGCAGATGGAGCTATGAGCAGAATAGAAGAAAGGCCCACCTCGAAGGGAATTCGGGGTGGGCCATATTTTAGTGCTTAAGGATTACTCTTCATCTTTTTTAGTGAACTTTTTAGCGCCGAAGCAGAGAGCGTCTACGGCTGCCAGGCCAACAAAGACCTAGCCAATGTTACCAGGAGCCGCGCCGGTACCAGGGTTCTCCTTGGTGCCGTTATTGTTTCTATCGGGGCAGGTGATGATGGTGATAGAACCGGTGGACTTGGTGTAGCCGCACTGATTACTGCAGTACTTGCTGTCACCTCCAAAGGTGTGATCCGCACAGGATTCGGCTTTCTCATAAGCTCAACAACAGGTGGCTCCTCAGTTGTGAGCTACTGCGCAGCAGAATCCACGACCTTAATTGACATGGTGACCGCAAATGAGGCAGACTGAATTGTATTAACACCAGTGCTAGTGTATTGCATAGGTTCCCACTTTCATTTTGATAATTGGAGTAGAATCCCCTAGGGGATTGTTGGAACTATACTTCCTAATTTTCATCCTAATTCTACCATCACATTCAATACAATGCAACCATTTATGTGAAATAGAGCATGATAAAATAACTTAGTGTCATTTATTTTTAATATATTTAATTAGAGAAAAGCGCAAGAGCCACCAGCAAGCTGATGGCCCTGTTTTGTCTAGGTGTACTTTGCCATGTATTCCGCCAAGGAAGGAATATTTTCTGCTTTCCAATAGCGGCGGCAATCGGTCGTGCGTTCCAGCAGGCAAGTATTATACAGCTCCCGTCTTAGGATGGCTGGATCATGGAAAGTTGTCCATCCATCCAGCAGGTCATTAATCTCCGATTCCGTATAATCCCGGCCGGGTTCTATTTTATCGGAAAGGTAATAGACCGCCAGAAGCAGCTTTTTGCGTTTAGCTGGCATAGCGATAATCTGCTCTTTTTCATTAAAAAATGAACGCAGCTCCGGAAACTCGTTTGGGCTCATCTCGCATCTCCCCTTTCGGAAAAATTATAGCATAGCAAGCGGAATATGTCTATCTTACTTGGGAGTGCATCCAACATACAATTGACCATAACCATTGACCTATTGCATTGATGGGCGCACCAGTGCCGGGGTTTGACTGCGTCTGATTTTCCTCATTAGGATGAATGACAATGACACCCGGTTCCTGTGGCTTAGCCGCAACATTGCCATCTTCATCTATGGTTATGCCTTCGGACAGACAGGGGGCCAGCGCAGCGGATTCTTCCGGGGAAATACCGGGAAAGCTGCCGCCGCTAATCCCAACGATTTTCCCTATCTCCTCTGGAGCAGAAAACAGTGGGTATCCATTTTCCGTAATGAAGGTTCCGCCGGTAATAGCGATTTGTGCAGTAACACCGCCTTGTGCCGCAGGAACAATATGAAAAATTGCACCGCTCTTGCTGCTGATCTGATTGCCGGGGCCAAGCGTGAGAATAACACGGGCAGCATTAGTGGCCGGCGTAAATGCAATGGCGTTGGTGGGGATGCTCGGATTTGTAGAATTGTTTTCTGTAGCAAGAACTGTGTTCTCCACCGTGAGGCTCCCCGCCTGCATCAAAATACCGGCCGCGCCGCCCAGCTTAGCATTCTTAATAGAAACCTCCGCGTCACCATTGCACTCAATGACATACCCTTGTGCACTAAATAGGTCACCGCCATCCACGAGAATATCAACGCCCGTATTTCCCTCAACTGCATTGGATATTTGCAAGCACCAGCCATGGTAGCTAAGAGCCTGCATTTCTGTATTATTGACCTCAACACGGGTATAGCCATCATTATTGATTTGGATACCACGGGATGCCTCGATTTTCAAATCCTCCAAAATCAATACTGTAGGCCGCTCCTCATCATCGCTGCCGCAAACTTCTATAATGGGGTCGCCCGCAGCTGTAAATCCACCATTTTTAATGGTCACTTGTGCACCATTTGTAATTTGGAAATAGCTAAACAATTTATTACCGTTCAAATTCAAAACTGTGTCAAAGTCGATAACCACCTGATCCAAAAAATCTAAAGGAATATACTCACCCTTTAATATAATGTTCTCGCATTTCTCATCGATTGCATATGCGAGGTCATCCTCATCATAAACCTCCATTTCCATTGCTGCAGCTGTGACAAAGAGCATCAAAACGGCCAGAAACGCTTTCATTAAGAACCCACACACTTTTCCTAATCTCATGTCATACCCTCCGATGTCATCATTAAATTTTGGTGATCGAATTTTTGCTTCCCGTTTCCATCCTCATTCATTATATCGGATATCGACTGTTTTCGACAGTACACCGCCTACGACTTCCTCCAAAATGGTTACTGAAAATTTCTCTGATTATTTGGTGATATTGCTTGTTTTCATGGACATTGATCTATTTTTAGGGTATACTGATGATAAATAAAAGCTTTTCATATGACAAGAGGTTCCTTATGAAGAAGATCCTGATGCTGGGCACTGGCGGCACCATCGCCTCCGAGATCACCGAAAGTGGACTTTCTCCGCAGCTAACTACCGAGCAAATCCTACACTACTGCCCTGATATTTCCGGCTTTTGCAGTGTGGACTGCTTGCAGTTGTGCAATCTGGATAGCACCAACATCGCCCCGGAACACTGGCAGCGAATGGCGGATTCCATCCGAAAGGAATATAACCACTATGATGGTTTTGTATTAACACACGGTACCGATACAATGGCTTATACTGCTGCCGCGTTAAGTTACCTTATTCAGTACAGCAAAAAACCCATTGTACTGACCGGCAGCCAAAAACCCATCAATTTGGAGATCACCGATAGCAAAACCAACCTGGTGGATGCCTTCCATTACGCCGCCAACGAGGATGCCCACGGGGTTTCTATCGTATTCAATGGTCGGGTGATCCTAGGGACCCGCGCACGCAAAACACACTCCAAGAGCTTTCAGGCGTTTTCCAGCATCAATTACCCTGAGCTGGCTGTCATTCAAGACGGTCGACTGCTGAATTACATCACCCAGGAATGTCGAGAAAAACCGGTATTCAGCGATAAATTAGACCCCTCTGTGGGACTGATCAAACTGGTACCGGGGCTGGAAGCAGACTTTTTGGAATTTATGCTAAGCAAAAAAGATGGCGTTGTTATCGAAAGTTTCGGCGTTGGCGGTATCCCGACTGCCGGTGCAAAGAGCTATTACGATGTGATCAGCAACGCTGTTCGGGCCGGGAAAACTGTTGTAATGACTACTCAAGTCCCTAATGAAGGCAGTGACTTACTTCTATATCATGTGGGCAATCGGTTAAAGACCGGCCTAGATGTACTGGAGGCCTATGATATGACCACAGAAGCCGCGGTTACCAAGCTGATGTGGATCTTAGGGCAAACGAGAGAACCTCAGAAAATTGAACAACTGTTTTACCGTCCGGTCAGCCATGATATCCTTATCAAAGCCGGTGAGAAATGAGGAAAGTCTTTCCCCCTGTCTGTAAAACAACAAAAAAGACGCACGGTGGTGAGCCGTGCGTTCTTTTTCTGCATAAGTTTTCTGGTGAAGCCAAATCAAAGGAGTACAACGCATTTCCCGTTTGCGTTGTTCTGTAATAAGAATATCGTATGAAGTGGCTTTTGTCAAGGGTTTTTCCTAGTAAAATTGTGAACAAAAAGAAAATTCGCCGCTCCCGGCATGGAAACGGCGAAAAATACGGAATTAAAGAAGTAATTCGGCAATCTGCACAGCATTGGTGGCAGCACCCTTGCGAATCTGATCGCCGCAGCACCAAAGACAGAGGCCATTGGGATTGGTAAGGTCGGGACGAATGCGGCCAACATACACCAGATCCTGATCGCTGGTATCCAACGGCATGGGATAAACATCCTGCGAAAGGTCATCAACCAGGCGGCAGCCGGGAGCTGCCGCAATCGCTGCACGAGCTTCCTCTACCGAAATGGGGCGTTCAAAGCGTGCCGTAACTGCGATGGAGTGGGAACGCACAACCGGCACCCGTACACAGGTGCAGCTGACCTTCATTTCCGGCAAGTGCAGGATCTTTCGGCCCTCATTCTGGAGCTTCATCTCCTCGGAAGTGTAGTCTTCATACGATGGGCTGCCGATTTTGGGGATCAGATTGTAGGCGATCTGATACGGGAATATATGGGGCTGTACCGGCTCGCCTTTGTACAGGGCATCCACCTCAGCTTCCAACTCCACCGGGCCACCGGCACCGGCACCGGAAACCGCCTGATATGTAGCAGCTACCATGCTGGTGATTGGCGAAAGACGGCGCAGTGCCGCAACCGCTACCAGAGTGATGATGGTGGAGCAGTTTGGATTGGCAATGATGCCATGATGATGCAGAGCATCTTCCGGGTTGATTTCCGGAACAACTAGCGGAACATCTTCATCCATACGGAAGGCACTGGAATTATCAATAAATACTGCACCAGTCGCCTTGATTGCCGGGGCAAAACGACGGGCAATATCATTCTCGGCTGCGCCCAGCACAATATCTGCATCAGTAAAGGCAGCATCCGTTGCTTCTTCTACCGTGATTTCTCGCCCAGCAAAAGGCAGCTTTTTCCCGACACTGCGGGCACTGGCCAGGCAGCGCAGTTCCCCAATAGGGAAACTGCGCTCCTCCAGGATTTTAAGCATCTCCCGGCCCACCGCGCCGGTGGCGCCAAGTATAGTCACATTCGGATTTTTCATGGCATGTTCTCTCCTCTCGGTCATCTGACAAAGCTTTCGTAAAGTACACGCACCGTTTTTTCAAAGTCAGCGTTATCCACGCCCACAATGATGTTGAGCTCCTCTGGTCCTTGGCTAATCATGCGGATGCTGATACCGTTTTCACCCAGAGCGGCAAAGATCTTGCCGGAAATACCAGGGCGGAACGCCATCTTGCGGCCAACTGCCGCCACAATAGATATATTTTCCGCCACCTGCAGTTTATCTGGGCGGAATTCCTTTTGCAGTTCGCCCAAAATAGAGTAAAGGCAGGAGGCTGCTTTTCCGCTTTGCACAACCAGCGAAACACTGTCTATCCCAGATGGAGTGTACTCCACATTCAGATTATGCCGTTCAAATACTTCCAATACCCGGCGCAGGCTGCCGATGGAGGAAGACAGGCCGTTCTTCGCCATCGTAATGATAGAAAAATTGCGGCGGCCGGCAATGCCTGTGATGAAACGGTTCTTTTCGCTTTCCAGTTCATCCTCAAAATGCTCCCGAATGAGGGTACCGGGATGGCCCGGATCATTGGTGTTGCGGATATTCAGCGGAATATCCGCCTGGCGAACTGGAAAAACACTGGCCTCGTGCAGGACCTGCGCTCCCATATAGCTAAGCTCCCGCAGCTCGTTATAGGTGATGCGCTCGATGGGGCGGGGATTTTCCACAATGCGGGGATCCGCCATAAGAATACCGGAAACATCGGTCCAGTTTTCGTATACATCGGCCCCCAATGCCGCTGCCGCCAAAGCACCGGTCACATCACTTCCGCCACGGCTGAGCACCTTAATATGGCCATCCGGCATGACGCCGTAAAAACCGGGAATGACTACGCTGCGGTCTTCTGCTATGCGGCGAAGCGCTTCGTAGGAATGCTCCCGGTCAATTTGGCCATCGAAGGAAAACTGGAGCCATTCGGCGGCATCGAGAAAATCAAAGCCGAGGTATTCCGCCATAAGGCGGGCAGCGAAATATTCGCCGCGGGAGACCAACTCATCCTGGCTGATGCCCTGCTGCATCTTTTCATAAAGGGCCAAAAACTCTTTATCGATATCAGCAGAAAGGCCACAATCGGCCACAATAGAACGATAGCGCTCCACCACCATGCTGAATACCCCTTCGGCGCTGACGCCGTACTGAAGATGGGCATAGCAAAGGTAAAGTAAATCCGTAATCTTGTGATCTGCGGAAAAGCGTTTGCCGGGTGCAGAAACAACCACAACCCGGCGGGCCGGATCCGCCGTGACAATCTGGCGGACTTTTTCGAACTGAGCAGCATCGGCCAGGGAGGAACCGCCAAATTTAACTACTTTTAACATAATAGGCATTCCTTTCCCTTAACCCTGCAGCGCAGCGAAGAAGATGCCGGGATCATTGCTGCGGGCTTCCACATACCAGGAGTGCATCTGCGCCGGAGAAACCGGACGGGTAAGAACGCCATTACCCCAGCGCTTTTCCACACAACCATCCATGAACCAGGTATCCACGATATAACGGACATAGTACCGGCGCTCTTCACACATATTATTGGAAGGCAGCGGCTGGGACAGCTGTGTATAGAAGCCTTGCTTTCTCTCGCAGAGATCAAGAAGATCCTGCACAACGGCAGCGGCTGTGGGCCAGCGACCGGCTCCTTCACCAAAGAAGCTTTGCCGACCAGCGTATTCCGAAACGGCGGTGATGAGATTATAATTGGCGGGGACAGCTGCTTCCAGTGTTTCTGCCTTAAAAAGGGTGGGTTCTACCACTGCAAGAATTGCTCCATCGGCGACACGCTTAGCGGTAGCGTACAGCTTGCAGACATAGCCCATTTCATTGAAGCCGGCAATATCTTCCCGGGTGATACCGGCAATCCCAGCGGCCGGCACCTGCTGCTCAGTCAGGCTGGCATCAAAGGCAATATTGGCGCTGATCATGAGCTTACGCTGAATATCGTAACCTTCAATATCGGCAATAGGATCGGCTTCAGCATAGCCAAAGCTTTGGGCATCCCGCAAAACGCTTTCATAATCATAGCCCTTTTTATGCATCGTGCTTAGGATATAATTAGTGGTGCCGTTCATAATGCCACAGACCTCATTGACTGCGCCAAGGCGCTTTATACGCTGGAGGTTAGGCAGCCAGGGGATTCCGCCACCAACCGCTGCCGAGGCACGAAAGCCAACGCCGGTCTCTTTGGCCAGAGCTGTCAGTTCATCGTAACGGACAGCCAGCAGCTGCTTATTGGCAGTGACAATATTTTTGCCTGCGCGCATGGCGGCAATGATGTAATCATATGCAGGCTCCATGCCGCCCATAACTTCTACAACTGTATCCACTTCCCCGTCGTTCAGGATGGCTGAAAAATCGGTAACGGATGCCGCACCCAGTTCCGCAATGGGCTCCCGGTCCAAAACATATTTTACGGTGATATCACTGCGGTTTTTCAGCAGCTCATACACGCCGCCTCCAACCGTTCCGTGGCCAAGAATGGCAACTACCATATCCTTTTCCTCCTGTAAAAAGTGTCGTTTATGGAGAAACGGTTGTTTCTCTGTAAAAAGCACTTGTATTTCGTCGAGAAACAGTATATCATATGAAAAGATAGAAAGCAAGACTTGCTGGGGGCACTTTTTCCCGGCATGGCGATAAAGAAAAGGAGACCCCTATGCAATATAACAGCACCAGAAATCATAAACAAACTGCCAGCCCTGCCGAAGCGGTGTTGCGCGGCATAGCGCCCGATGGCGGATTGTACCTGTGTGACCCGGCCACTCTGCCGCTGGATCCAGCAGAAATGCTGCAGAAAGACTTTGCCGGGATGGCGGAGGCCGTACTGGTGCGGCTGCTGCCGGATTACACCCCAGAAATGCTGCGGCCAATGATTGCAGCGGCTTACGGAAAATTTGACACTGCCGACATAACACCGCTGGTTATGGCCGGCGATTACCATGTACTAGAGCTCTTTCATGGGCCAACTTGCGCCTTTAAGGATGTAGCACTCTCCTTGCTGCCATATCTTATCACAGGTGCGAAGCAGCTGCTGAATGATAAGGCCAAGACGGTGATCCTAACCGCGACAAGCGGTGACACTGGCAAAGCAGCACTGGAAGGCTTCTGCGATGTGACCAGCACCTCCATTGTGGTATTCTATCCTAAGGATGGCGTAAGCAAAATACAAGAACGGCAGATGGTGACACAGCGTGGAAAAAATGTTTCGGTGGCGGCGGTACGCGGCAATTTTGATGACGCGCAGACTGGAGTAAAGCACATCTTTGCCGAGGTAAAGCCGACAGAAAAAGCGGAACTTTCCAGCGCCAACTCCATCAATATCGGGCGGCTGGCCCCGCAGATCATCTACTACTGGTACGCTTGGGCAACACTTTGCCGCGCCGGAAAAATAAATCCGACCGAACCGGTGAATTTTTCGGTCCCGACCGGCAATTTTGGTGATATTTTGGCGGGCTATTTTGCCAAGTGCATGGGACTGCCGGTAGGCAAACTGCTGTGTGCCAGCAATGCCAACAATGTGCTGACGGAGTTCCTAACGACGGGGCGCTATGACCGGCGGCGACCTTTTTACAAGACCTCCTCGCCCTCGATGGACATTCTGGTCTCCAGCAATCTGGAGCGGCTTTTATATCTGGCAAGCGGCGGCGACGCTAAAATGGTGGCAGAGAAGATGCAAGAGCTGGACGGACAGGGGTGGTATCAGATCGGCGATACGCTGCTGAAAAAGATACAGAAGGTATTCCTGTGCGGATGCTGCGACGACACAATGACCTCCGAGACGATAAAGACGGTGTGGGAGCGGGACAAGTACCTGCTTGACCCGCACACGGCGGTGGCGTGGGCAGTAGCAAAACAACACAGGGCAGAACTGGACGGACAGACTGTAGTGCTGAGTACCGCTTCGCCATATAAATTTGCACCGGCAGTGCTGGCAGCCTTGGGGCAGAAGGTGCCGGATGACGCCTTTGCTGCAATGGCGGAACTGCAAACACTAACCGGAGTGCCAGTGCCTACCCCTTTGGCGGAATTGGAAACACTGCCGGTACTGCACCATGACTGTATAGAAGTAAGCGAGATGGCGGACTATGTGCGCCGTAAGATGGAGGGCTGAAATGAATAAGATTGCCGTGCGGGTGCCCGCCACCACTGCCAATATCGGACCGGGCTTTGACAGCATGGGTTGTGCGCTGGCGCTGTATAATTATATTACCTGCGAAGTACTGCCTGCCGGAGAGCTGCGCATCTGCGGCTGCCCTGCCGCGTACCAAAATGAAGACAATCTTGCCGTACAGGGCTATCGCGCTGTATTAAAAAGGCTGGGACTGCCCGATGAGGGACTGTCGCTGACCATAGAAGCCGAAATACCGGTGTGCCGCGGTCTGGGCAGCAGCGCAGCCATGATCGCCGGAGGAGCGGCAGCAGCAAACCTTTTACATGGGGCTTCCCTTTCCTCCGCTGAATTGTTAGCTGTAACAAACGAGATCGAAGGACATCCCGATAATTTAGCGCCTGCCATTTACGGCGGGCTGACCGCAAGTCTTGTGGAGGACGGGATCCCCCGCACGGTGCGGCTGCCGCTTTCTCCCACGCTGCGGTGGGTAGCAGCGATACCGAACTTTGAACTAAGCACCCACATAGCACGTGCCGTGCTGCCCAAAAAGGTAGCCTTTACAGATGCCGTCTACAATGCCTCCCATGCAGCGGTACTGGCGGGAGCGCTGGGCAGCGGCGACCGTGAGCTGATTGCCATGGCGCTGCGTGACCGTCTGCACCAGCCCTATCGGGAGAACCTGATCCCCGAATATGGCAAAGTAAAAGCGGCGGCGGAGCAATGCGGGGCGATCGCCTTCTGCATCAGCGGGGCAGGCCCTACCCTACTGGCACTGACCGATGAAGCAAGCTTTGCTGCCCAATTTGCTGAGAAATGCAAACGCTTAGAACACCGCTGGAATATCATGGAGCTTGCGGTGGACACTGAGGGGATCGTGGCGGAGTGAAAGTAAGGCGGCGAGGAAAAAGCGGGAGACGGCAATGAGCCACCGAAAACAGGCTAGCGCCCGACGAAAGGCGGGCTGGCGCCTGTTGAGGGAAGCGACACAGCCGGAACCGATTTTTGCCGCCGTCGGAACGAAGTAGGAAAACAGAAAAGTGGCTCCCTGCCCTGCGATGGGTAAGGAGCCGTTTTTTATATTATTTATTCCTTAGTGATTTTTACTTCGACTGTTTCTGTCACTTCAACGACATCTGCCGGTTCGGCGTGCAGTTCGCCACGCACCCGCAGGTCACTGATAATTCGGTCATACATTTCCTTATTGATCTTAAACTTGCAGCGATAGATAATATAACCTGCCAGAATGAACACCACAGGCAGAACGATCATCATAAGCTTGACGGTGAACTGGCCGCTCGCCGAGATACTCTCCGCCGCAGTCTCGCCGACCTTAATACCAGACCAGACCAACATCAGACTGGTAATGCCCATAGAAACAGCGCCGCCAATCTTATTGATGAGTGGCTGCACCGAGAGGGTAATGCTCTCACTGCGCTTGCCGTTTTTCCACTGGCCGTACTCAATGGTATCCTCCAGGAACATGAGCATAAGCAGTTGAATAAATGCTTGCCCGATGAAAATGAACAGGGCACCTACGGCAATGAGGATAATGCTGACCTCAGCAAAGAAGAAGATGGCATAGCCGATCATAACAAGGATAGTAGCCAAAAGATACAATTTCTCGCGCGGCATCCGCTTGGAGAAAGACTGGAAGATGACCAGCGCCAGCAGCTGCGCCATGCCAACGACCGCCGCCAGCACCGCGTACATATCCTTATTGCCGTAAACATACTGCATGTAGTAAATGGCCATAGTAGTGGTACTCATGTAGCCGATGTTAAAGAGTGACATGGCAAGGGTGGTCCACAGGAGCTGATCGTTTTTGGTGAGGACTTCCCACATGCCACGCAGGGTGGTTTTTTCCTCCTCGCGCCGGAACATATCCTTGCGTTCCCTGACACCGAACAGTGTGAAGAGCTGGAACAGCAGCATGAGAATGGTAACGGCGAGTGCCACGGTAAACCACGCCTTGGGGGTATTGCCCATACCGGAGGTAATGGGCTCCCAGCCGACCATGATGGAGAACATACCGATATTGGCGCAGATGCGGGCAAAGGCGCCCATCTTTTCACGGGTCTTCTGCTCTACCGAAAGGGAGGGCAGCATGGACCAGTATGCAATATCATTGAGGCCATAGAAAATATCCCACAAAATATAGGCAATGGCAAACACCGCCACAAACCAATAATCCCGCAAACCAAAATCGGCAAAAAGGACAAGGTAGCAAGCACCGCCCGCCAAGGCCCCCAGCGCCATCGGGGGCTTAAAGCGTCCGTGACGGGAGCGAGTATTATCCACCAGCAGACCCATCAGCGGGTCGTTCAGAGCATCAAAGACACGCAGCACAGTAAAAACCATGCTGGTAGCCAAAAAGACGCCTAACGGCAGGCTGAGAACATTGGAAAGGTAGTAAATGAGGGCATTAGCTTCAAAGGCATAGAACATATCCCGCCCAATGGTACCAAGTCCGAAGAAAATCATATTTCTTCTATCCAGTTTATTCATTTGGTGTTATCCTCCTCATTTTCGCCGAGTTGCTCGACGAGATATAGCTGGGAACCAAAATCCCCCCAAAGGCGCAGATCTTTATGGTAGCCTGTGCCAAGAAACTGATCATTAAGCGGAATACCGCTGGCCAATGCCGCACCGGAAGCCATGGCGGTGAAGCTGCCATCCGGCAGGGCGTAGTGGCGATTGACCGTGCGCAGCACCAGGCCATCGGTGGAAAGCTTGACCGGGGCAATGTGCTTGACCAAGCCGCCGAACCGAGCAACCGCCACCTGCTGCGGTACAGCAACAACACGGTATCTGGCCTCCGACTTCAACCCCGGAACCGTGAGATAGTCCGCTGGAGGAGCCGCCGTACAAAGCCGCTGCGCCAGCAGGACAGCAGCCTGTTTCTTATCCGGTGCGACCGCCGCCCAACTGACAAGCCCCTGACGACGAGTGGGAACACGGAAGAAATCGCCGTATTGCAGGGTGGGGCGGTATTTTTTGTACCATTCTATCTGCGCGGCGATCTGATTTTTCTCCTGCGGGGAAAGCTCGCCCAAATCTAATTCATATCCCAGAACACCGAAGGCAGCGACATTGAAACGGGTGGAAAGCGGTGTCTGTCTTAGAGTCTGCTGATGGGGCGACTGTGAAACATGGGCGCCCATGGTGCAGGGCGGGTAGAAATAGCTGAGCCCTTTCTGAATGGAAAGACGCTCAATCGGGTCGGTATCATCACTCGACCAAATCTGCGGCGAGTAGCACAGCATACCAAGATCAAAACGGTTACCCCCGGAGGAACAGGTCTCCAAAAGGATATGGGGGCGAGGGGTAAAGATGCGTTCCAGCACCTCGTAAAGCCCCAGCATATACCGGTGGGGCAGCTCCCCGCCCGCCGTGACAGCGGAATAAAGATCGCTCATGTGGCGGTTCATATCCCACTTGACATAGGTGATGGGGCAATGGTCCAAAAGATGGGTAATGTGGTGAACGATATAATCCCGCACCTCAGGACGGGTAAGGTCAAGCAGGAGCTGGTGCCGTCCCATAGAGGGCTGCCGTCCCGGCTGCTGTAAGGCCCACTCTGGGTGGGTGCGGTACAACTTACTCTCCAGATTAACAGATTCCGGTTCAAACCATAAGCCGAAGCGAAGGCCCATCGCTGTGATCTTCTGCGCCAGGCCTTCGATGCCACCGGGAAGTTTTTTGCGGTTGACGGTATAATCGCCAAGACCCGCTGTATCGCTGTTTCGCTCACCAAACCAGCCATCATCCAAAACAAACAGCTCGACGCCGACCGCTTTGGCCTGTTTGGCGAGGGAAAGCAATTTCGCTTCGGTAAAATCAAAGAAGTACGCCTCCCAGTTATTAAGCAAGACCGGACGAGGTTTTTCCTTCCAATTTCCACGCAGGATATGCTGCCGTACAAAGCGATGAAAATTGCCGCTAAGGCCATTTAGGCCCTCATTGGAAAAAGTCATCACCGCTTCCGGTGCACGGAAAATTTCCCCTGCGGGAAGCCGCCAGCAGAAGCCCTGCGGCTGGATACCGGAGATAATCCTAACAAAGTCACGCGGAGAGCGCTCCACAGCAGTGTAATGGCTGCCGCTGTACAGCAGATTAAAGCCATAGGCAAGACCGGTATTCTCTCCTGTTCCCTGTTCCAGTAGGATCACGCCGGGATTGTGCCGGTTGGAGGAAAAGCCGGTGGTGCTTTCATTGACCAGCCGCCCCGGCTGCACCGACCGGGTATGCACATGCGCTTCGCTGATCCAGTCACCATCAAGGGTAAGCATCTCATACTCTCGCTGTGGGAGATCGATCTGCTGACTCATCAGGCTATGAACAGTAATTGGAACAGTTTCGTCATTGTAAAGAACAGTGCGACGGGTGATGGCATCCGCTGCTGGAAACACGGTGAAGATAATCTCCAGCCGCAGGGCAAATTTCTTTTCCCTGAGGGAAAGCACCAGCGTTTCCGCTTCACCGCTTTCATCGTAGGCAGCAGGCAACCCCACAGCGGGCAGCGTCCCTGCACGGAGGGTACAATCCTCATAGACGAAATCAGTGGTAAGGGTGCCGTCCGGCAATTCCAGTTCAATAGGTGAAATGCGGAAATCGCCTTTGCCAACCCCCGACCAGAGAAGAGGAATATTATCGAGGCAGTAGGTGGGGTCTTCTTCGGTATACATCACCTGGCTGCCATAGGGCATAGTACGGCGGGCTGCCAAGGCCGCGGCGTCTTCTATGGATACCGGCATGCCGTAATGCAGCAGTTCCACATGACCGTACTTTGTAATTTGAAGCAGCATAGCAGCATGAGCGGTGGAAAGCAGAAAGGTATTTTCCTGCTGAGTGATATGTCTCATAGCCTACACCTCCCGCAGAATGAGTGCTTCATAAGGAGAAAGGCAGGCGGGACTTTCCTGCCGACCGTAGTTGGAAAGGACAACGGTGCCTGAAACGGGATTGGGTCGTTCCTTTGTAGAAAGGCTGATAACAACAATAAGGCTTTCGACATTTAGACTGCGGCGGTAAGCATAAACTCCATCCTTGCGATATAATTCGGAAAAATCACCTGCTTGTAGAATCTCACTGCCATTACGGAAAGCAATCAACTGCCGGTAATACGCTAAAACAGAGTTTGGCGCATTCTCCTGCTCTGCCACATTGATACGGGGATAATTGCCATTGACCGAAAGCCACGGCGTACCAGTAGTAAAGCCTGCATTGGGGCTATCATTCCACTGCATGGGGGTGCGGGCATTATCCCGGCTCTTGGTTTTTATCATGCGCCAGCGCAGCGAATGCGGCAGATGCAGCTGCTTGCCCATATTCCAGATATTGATGGATTCCACATCCTGTACCTTTTCCATGTCGGAGAAATCGAAATTGGTCATACCGATCTCCTGCCCTTCATACAGAAACGGTGTTCCCCTCAAGGTAAGAACGAGCGTGGCAAGTGCCTTGGCGCTTTCATCATGATATTGGGTATCATTACCGAAGCGAGAAACCGAGCGGGGCTGATCGTGGTTTTCAAGATAAACGGTATTCCACGGCAGAGCCTTCTGCCACTTGGTCAAGCAGGCAAAGAATCGATCTGGACTAAACCGGCGCAGAAACCATTTGATTTTATAGCAGTCGGTTTCCATGTGCTCAAAGGCAAATACCGTGGAAAGTTCCCCACGGGCGGGATTGACTAGGTCATCCGCCATTTTAGGCGTAACAAAAACCGTCTCCCCTACTGTAAAGGCATCATACTTGGCGAGCACATCTTCATGGAGACGGTGCAGCACCCGATGGCAGCCTGGGGTGGAGAGATAATACTCGCTGCCGGTGAGGGCAGGACGCCATTTGCCGTTCTTGATGGCTTCCTTATAGATGATATTGATGACATCACAGCGGAAGCCTGCCACACCCCGCTCCAGCCAAAAATGCATGGCTTCTTCAATCGCTTCGATGACTGCTTCATTGTGATAGTTGAGGTCAGGCTGTTCCTTAGCGAAAAGATGAAGATAATATTCCCCACGCAGGTCATCGTACTCCCAGCAATCTCCACCGAAGAAATTACCCCAGTTGGTGGGCTTTTTGCCCTTTTCCCCTTTCCGCCAGATGTAATAATCGGTGTAAGGTTCTATGCGGCGGCGGCTCTTCTGGAACCATTCATGCTGATCGCTGGTGTGGTTGATAACAAGATCCATAATAATGCGGATGTCCCGCTTTTTTGCTTCTGCAATGAGGGTATCCATATCCTGCAGCGTACCATAATTGGGGTGGATATTGCAGTAATCGCTGATATCATAGCCGTTATCCTTATTGGGTGAGGGATAGACCGGTGAAAGCCACAGGGCGCCAACACCGAGCTTTTGCAGATAATCCAGCCGGGAAATGATACCCGGTAGGTCGCCAATACCATCACCATTGCTATCGCAAAAGCTCATGGGATAGATCTGATAAATAACTTTTTGCTTCCACCAAGGGGTATCAGCCATTGGGATAGACCTCCTTTTCCACCTCTGCCGCCATTTCTCCGGTGATACCATGCTCCGCAATCATATGGGCATAGAACTCTCCGCTCTTTTTGATGGTGCGGGCATGAGTATCGGTATCGAAATGCACAAGACCAAAGCGGGCAGTAAAGCCCTCCAGCCATTCGAAGTTATCCACAAAGCACCAGTGGTAATAGCGGGTGACGGGCAGACCACTTTCCGAAAGAACCTTGAGATGCTCATAAAGATAACGACGGCGGAACGCATCATTATTATCGGCCGTACCGTTTTCGGTGATGTAAATGGGCAATTCTGGCAGAATGGCGTGGAGTTTTTGGCAGCACTCCACAATGCCAGCCGGGTAGATCTCCCAGCCTAGATCATTCACCGGAACATTCGGCAAAGTACCATCCCCCAAGCCGGAGGTAGCAGTACGAGCATAATAATTGAGGCCCAAAAAATCGGCGTAGGGGCCCTCGGGGCCCAGCATATAAGTCTTGTTCAACTTGGTCTGGAAGTTGTATTCCGAAATGCGGCAAGCAATGCGATGCCACAAATTTTTCGCATTGTACGGCACAAAGGCGCGCATATGCATGGCTAGGCCAACCTTTGGTTCGGCATAGCCCAGTTCTTTATGGATATTATGAATCAACCGGTAAGCCCGACGGTGACATTCGCCCATCACCTTCATTACCCGCAGAGCATGGGAGATATTGAATTCCCCAGGGGGGAAGCCTGCCCCCAAGTAACCGCAGACCGCATAGACATTTGGTTCATTGATGGTAACATATTCATCCACCAGATCACCAAGGTGGCGCACAGCAAATTCCACCATGGCAAGGTACCTCTTTACGGCATTTTTGCCCAAAAAGCCGCCCTGATGCTCAAACCACAGAGGATTGGAGAAATGATGCAGGGTAAGCAGCACATGAATGCCATTTTGGTGCAGCAGCGTAATTTCCTCTCGCACCTTTTCAATCTCTTCCTGCGAAAACTGGCCCTCCTGCGGCTCCAGCCGGGCCCACTCCAGCCCAAAGCGGTAGTGACGAATTCCCATTTCCGCCATTAGGCGGGTATCTTCCTCCAAATGGCCGCGATGGTCAGTTGCGATATTGGGATCGCTGTTATCCTTTATCTTTCCATTTTTGTACCACTCATACCAGTTGCTTTCCTTGCAGTCGCCATCAATTTGGGTAGCAGCGGAAGCTGCCCCAAGAGCAAAGCCCTTTGGAAAATGAACAGCACTCATTCAGTTTCCTCCTCTCGGTTGGCGGTGTGGGTCCCAATGATAATGTGTAGAACAGGGTTTTCTTTTTCTGCCTCAAAAAATGTCATCAGCAAACGGCAGCCATATTCCCGCAGGGCAGAAAACATAGCGCCTGGATGACGGACTGTAATAACCGTCTCCTCTCCTATTTCGATCAGGCAATCCCACAGAGCATCCAAATTGGCACCATAATACTCCGGCAAGGATAGCTTATCCTTGATCTCTGCATGCGCCGCGGCACGGTCGGTCATCAGCCGGCCCTCTAGATAAACTTCTCTCATGGTGTTTCCTCCTCGCCATAAACCAGGGTAAAGCTTGCATAATGATCATCGGTATAGTAGATCAGTCCATCACTGGAATAGAGCAGCCGCTCCGCCCCACGGAAGCCGCCCATATAGTTCACATCACACTCGTACCAGGTGCGTCCATCAGCTTCCGGCAACAGACCCTCGCGGTTGCCAAAGCGATCACCGCCAATGGATTTTCCTTCGGCTACTTCCCACAGGTTTCCCTGGGAAGCAGCCCACCCCAGTGCTTTCGCTTCCTGCTTGGTTAAATAGTTCTGTGGCAGATGGCCATAAAAATGCAGGTATTCTGCCACCTTCTCTGGCGTAGAATAGGAGCCATCCTCAACCAGCAGCGTGCCGTTTTCCTGCACCAGCGGGTCATCTTCTCCCATCGGCCGGGTTGTCATACCGCCGCAGGCAGGCAGCAACGCCAGCATCAGTACCGTCAGCAGAGCCAATAGAACCGCCGGAAAACGGCGGAAAAGTAGTTGTTTTTTCACTGTGTGCTCCTCCTTATAAAAATACAGTTTAATTGTACCATACCGTGGGGAAAAATGATAGGCGCAGAGTAACAGAGATTTTTCCGTAAAAGATGTGAAATATGCCCGCCCACTCCGTTCATAAATTGTTTTCATCTCAGCTTTAATCTTGTGAAGTTTGACGATTGCAATGACTATATAACTGCGCTATAATTGTTAGCATCCTAACAAGATAGAAAGGAGCCAATATGAAGATAAAGCGCCCGTCTATATGCATGAAGATTAAAGGAATCTCCAACTTGATTCACCAAGAATTGGGCACCAATCGTGATACAGTCCACCCCGGAACCATGATGCAGAAAATGTTTTTGGGTTATTTAGAAGTACACGAGGACCAGCCAGTCTTTCAAAGGGACTTGGAGTCAGCATTTCATATCCGGCGCAGCACCGCAACCGGCATATTGCAGATTATGGTGCGGGACGGATTGATCGTGCGGGAACCCGTGGAGGGCGATGCCCGCCTTAAACGACTGGTCCTAACACCGATCGCCATAGAACAGCTGGCGCAAATGCAGCAGGATATCCTGCGGGTAGAGCAGAAAGCGACTGCCGGATTAACCGGCGAAGAGTTGAAGACCCTTTATGTCCTGCTAGATAAAGTGATAGAAAACTTGACCCCTGGCAAGGAGGAACGAACCATTGATTAAACGACTGTCCCAATGCATACGGGAATATAAAAAAGACGCGATTCTCTCCCCTCTTTATGTGCTAGTGGAATCGCTTTTGGATGTGGCCATCCCCTTTGTAATGGCTGGCCTAATTGATAAGGGCATAGAAGCCGGCAACATGAGCATGATCCTGCGATATGGTGCCATTCTAGTGGGTTTTGCACTGGTAGCGCTTACTTTTGGTGCACTGAGCGGCCGGAGCTGTGCACGCGCCACGGCAGGCTTTGCTCGCAATCTGCGGCATGATATGTTTCATCATCTGCAGGTATACTCCTTCTCCAATATTGATAAATTCAGCAGCGCTGGTCTAGTCACCCGTCTGACTACCGATGTGAGCAATGTGCAGAATGCTTTTATGATGATCATTCGTACCCTTATCCGCTGCCCTGCCATGCTCATCTTCGCCATGGTCATGTCCTTTCGCATCAATCACGATATTTCTCTCATTTTCCTGGCCGTCATTCCCATCCTTGGTGTGGGGCTTTACCTTATCATCAAACATGTTCACCCCGTGTTTGAACGGGTCTTTAAGACCTATGACAGACTGAATGGCGTAGTGCAGGAGAATCTTTCCGGTATCCGTGTGGTAAAAAACTTTGTGCGCGAGGACCACGAGATCGAAAAGTTTGATACCATCTCCGGCACCATTTATAAGGATTTTTCACTTGCCGAGCGCATCTTGGCCCTCAACTCCCCACTGATGCAAGGCTGTGTGTATGCCTGTATGATTTTGGTCTCCTGGCTGGGTGCCAAACAGATCGTCATTGGAAATATGTCCACCGGAAACCTAATGAGCTTCTTCACCTACATCATGCAGATCCTTTCCAGTCTGATGATGCTTTCGATGGTATTTGTTATGATTACCATGTCCCGTGCCTCCGCCGAGCGCATCGTGGAAGTGCTGGATGAGGAAAGTGATATCACCAACTGTGATAACCCTGTGTACGAGGTCAAAGACGGCAGTGTGGAATTCACTGATGTGAGCTTCAGCTATGCCAAGCGTCCCGATAAAACGGTGCTGGATGACATTGACCTGATTATCCCCTCTGGACAGACGGTTGGTATTATCGGCGGCACCGGATCTTCCAAAAGCAGCCTAGTGCAGCTCATCCCCCGTCTGTACGATGTGACTGGCGGCTGTGTAAAGGTAGGCGGTATAGATGTCCGGAACTATGACCTGCAGACACTGCGGCACAATGTGGCGATGGTATTGCAGAAGAATACCTTGTTCAGCGGGACGATAAAGGAGAACCTGCGCTGGGGCAACCCCGACGCGACCGACGAGGAGCTGGCACACGCCTGTCGTCTGGCGCAGGCCGATGACTTTATCCGCACCTTCCCCGATGGGTATGATACCTATATCGAGCAGGGCGGCACCAATGTTTCCGGCGGACAGAAGCAGCGCCTGTGCATTGCCCGTGCGATCCTGCGCAAGCCGAAGATCCTTATTCTGGACGACAGCACCAGTGCCGTGGATACCAAGACTGATGCCCTGATCCGCCAGGCCTTCCGTGAGGAAATCCCCAATACCACAAAAATCATTATTGCCCAGCGCATCAGCTCGGTGATGGACGCCGACCAGATCGTTGTAATGGATAACGGCAGAATAAACGCCTGCGGCACCCACGAAGAACTGCTGGCCAATAATGAAATCTACCGTGAGGTCTATGAATCTCAACAGAAAGGGGGGCTGGAAGAATGAGTGCTGCTCCTAGAAGAGGCTTTACCGGCGGCAAGCGGGCCAAGGATGCCAGAGGAACATTGAAGCGCCTTATAGGCTACATCGCCAAAGGAAATAAAGCCCGGCTGGTATGTGTTTTTATTTTACTCATCATCAGTACAGTAGCCAGTGTTTCCGCCTCTCTTTTCCTCAAATCGCTGATCGATGATTATATCGCTCCGCTTATTGGACAGTCGGCACCAAGCTTCGCCCCGCTTCTTCAAGCTTTGACCATGATGGGGTGCATTTACCTGGCCGGTATGCTGGCTTCCTACTTGCAGACACGGCTGATGATCCCCGTGGCGCAGGGCACCCTGAAAACCATAAGGGACGATATGTTTGCCCACATGCAAACCTTGCCCATCAAGTACTTTGATACCCATACCCATGGCAATGTGATGAGCTACTACACCAACGATACCGATACCTTGCGGCAAATGATCAGCCAGAGCCTGCCCAACGCGGTCAGTTCCATCATCAGCATCACAGCAGTATTCATTGCCATGCTGAGTACCAGTGTGTGGCTTACCCTCCTCATGTTTGTCTTTTTGGGATTGATGCTGTTCGTCGTAAAGAATGTAGGTGGCGGCAGCGCCAAATACTTTGTAAAGCAGCAGCAATCCCTTGGCAAAGTAAATGGCTTTATTGAAGAAATGATCGGCGGGCAGAAGGTTGTCAAGGTTTTCTGCCATGAAGAACAAAATCAAAAGGACTTTGATGTACTCAATAATGAGTTCTGTGAAAACGCTACAAAAGCAAACACCTATGCCAATATTATGATGCCTATTATGGGCAACCTTGGGCATTTACAGTATGTACTGGTCGCTATTGTGGGTGGTCTTTTGGCCATAGCCGCGGTACCCAATCTAACTCTGACCGGCATCGGTACAATGACACTGGGCAGCATTGCTTCTTTCCTGCAGCTCAGCCGCAGCTTTACCATGCCCATCAGCCAGGTTTCCCAGCAGATCAACTCTGTCGTCATGGCGCTGGCTGGCGCCGAGCGCATCTTTGAACTGATGGACGAACCCAGTGAGGAGGATCACGGCGTAGTAACGCTGGTGAATGCCGAGGAGAAGGACGGAGCATTGGTTGAATCCAACTGCCGCACCGGTATCTGGGCATGGAAAAAGCCTCTGCCGGAAGGCAGCTATGAGCTGATTCGACAGCAAGGCCTGGTGACCATGAAAAATGTGGACTTTGCCTATGTTGAAGATAAGCCAGTTCTTCATGACATCACCCTGTATGCTGAGCCCGGACAGAAGATCGCCTTTGTCGGTGCAACCGGAGCCGGTAAAACTACCATCACCAACCTTATCAACCGCTTTTATGATATCGCCGATGGCAAGATCCGTTACGATGGTATCAATATTAACAAGATCAAAAAGAGTGACTTGCGACGCAGCCTAGGCGTGGTCCTGCAGGATGTCAACCTCTTTACCGGTAGCGTAATGGATAACATCCGCTATGGACGACTGGATGCCACCGATGAAGAATGCATTGCAGCAGCCAAGCTGGCCAATGCGCACTACTTCATCTCCCATCTGCCGGATGGCTATAATACTATCCTTTCCGGTGATGGCGGCAATCTTTCTCAGGGGCAGCGCCAGCTCATTTCCATCGCACGGGCGGCAGTCGCCGATCCACCCGTGATGATTCTTGATGAAGCCACCTCCAGCATTGATACCCGTACCGAGGTCATTGTACAGCGCGGCATGGACCAGCTGATGCATGGCCGGACGGTATTCGTCATCGCGCATCGTCTCTCCACCGTGCAGAATGCCGATGTCATCATGGTGCTGGAACACGGACGCATTATCGAGCGTGGTACACACGATATGCTAATCGCCCAAAAAGGGAAATACTATCAGTTGTATACCGGCGCCTTTGAGCTGGAATAACATAAAAGCAAAAGGATTCGGGTAAAGTTTTTGTTTTACCCGAATTTTTTTGAAAAAAGGTCTTTACAAACTCCCCATGATATGCTATTATAGTCAAGCAGTCCAAAAACACATGGGGGCGTAGCTCACTTGGGAGAGCGCTTGACTGGCAGTCAAGAGGTAGAGAGTTCGATCCTCTTCGTCTCCACCAAAAGAGATCCGCAGGAACACAGTTTCTGCGGTCTTTTTGTATAATCGACCGACTGTTTTTGTTCCCGTTCCTCATCGACAAAGGAGACACCATGAAAAAGAAACTGACCGTAAAAGAGTACGTCTATGTTGCCAGCATGCTGTTTGGCTTGTTCTTCGGCGCAGGTAACCTCATCTTCCCCACTGCAGTGGGTCAGCTTGCCGGCCGCAATATGTGGAGCGCCATTCTGGGACTGCTGATTACCGGTGTTGGACTGCCGCTGTTGGGTGTTGCAGCTCTGGGGCTTTCCCGCAGTGATGGCCTGTTTTCCCTCAGCAGCAAGGTAAACCGTCCCTATGCCTATTTCTTTACCTGTGCGCTGTACCTCACCATTGGTCCATTCTTTGCTATTCCCCGCTGCGCTACCGTTTCCTTCACCGTCGGGCTGGAACAGATCCTTCCCCAGAACGGCAATATGAAGCTGTATCTCCTGCTGTTCACGCTGGCGTTCTTTATTGCGGCGCTGCTGTTTTCTCTGCGCCCCGGCAAGATCCTCACATGGGTCGGCAAGATCCTCAATCCCTTCTTCCTGCTGTTCCTCGGCATCCTTGTCGTGGTAACGCTGGTCTCCCCCGCCGCCGTTCCCATTTCCAGTGTGGAGCCTATGGGCGGCTACATCCAACAGCCCTTCCTCACCGGCTTTTTGGAGGGCTACAACACCATGGACGCCCTTGCAAGCCTTGCCTTCGGCATCATCGTGGTACAGGTCATCCGGGAACTGGGCGTTGATGAGCCCGGCGCCGTAGCACGCAATACCGCCAAGGCCGGTATCTTCAGCTGCCTGTTCATGGGGCTTATCTATGTTGCCGTCACCGCCATGAGCGCCAAGAGCCGCGGCGTACTGCCCGCAGCCGAAAACGGCGGTGTAGCGCTGGCGCAGATCTCTCAAACCTTCCTCGGCCGGATCGGTCTGCTGATCCTCGCCGTCACCGTAACGCTTGCCTGCCTCAAGACCGCCGTCGGCCTTATCACCAGCTGCTCCGAGACCTTTACCGGCCTGTTCCCCAAGGGTCCCGCTTACCGGGTCTGGGCGGTCATCTTCACGCTGGTTTCCCTCATTTTCGCCAATTTCGGTCTTTCCGCCATCATCGATTATGCCGTTCCGGTGCTGATGTTCCTCTACCCGCTGGCCATCGTGCTTATCCTGCTGGCGCTGTTCGGCAAGTTCTTCTCCCACGATAAGAAGGTCTATAACTGGGTCATCAGCCTTACGCTGATCTCCGCCCTTTATGACCTGCTGCGCACCCTGCCCGCCGCTCTGCGTGCCGCCTGCCACCTCGATGGCATCATCGAAGCGATCGGTAGCGTTCTGCCCCTTGCGGGCCTCGGTCTCGGCTGGATCTGCCCCGCCGCCGTCGGTCTTGTCATCGGTCTTGTGGCACACAGCACCGCCAAGGCCAAAAAACAGACCGCATAATAGATTCGTCACAGTAAAAGGCCTCCGAAGCAATCAGCTCCGGAGGTCTTTTTTCATATTCATTTTAGGATGGCTGCCCGTTTTCCCGCAGGACCTCTGCATCGGCGGCGCGCTGCTCTAGAATAGCCTCCTTGAGAATCATATCCTTGACCTTCATCAGCCGGATGGTATTGGCGCGCTCGTTTTCATCCAGCTTCATGGTGATGTAGCGGATGTTCTCCTGCATCTGCGGGATCTTGACATATTCCAGTGCATTCACCCGGCGGCGGGTCTTTTCTATCTCCTCCGCCAGCAGCTGCGTAGTCTTTTCAATCTCCGCCAGGCGCAGCATATCCCGGAATACCCCGGAAAGTGATGCCACTGCGTCATCCAGTTCTCCGCTGGTCTGGACATAGCCATAGGGATAAGCGCTGCCGCCCTGATGCTCGGTAAAATGGTAACGGGGCACCTCCACTGACATGATATTCTCAAAGCTCATATCAAACTCCACACTGCGGCTGGGAATGAGCAGCGACTGCCCAAGCATCTCCGGTGTCATCAGCGCCGCCGCCACCGTAAAGGACGCATGCGCCTCGGAAAGGCCCTGTTCCACACGCTGGCGCAAAGCACGGTTTTCCCGCACCGTCTCCATAAATTGCTTCATCAGCTCATCACGCTTATCCCGCAGCAGCTTGTGACCTCGTTGGGCAGTACGCAGCTGGCGTTTCAGGCGGGTCAGCTCCATGCGGGTAGGGTTAATGATTGTTCCCGGCAAGTTGCTCCCTCCTTAGCTCTGCTGCGGCAGGTATTTTTCGATATACTCCGGCTTGATGCGCTTGAGCTCGCTCTTGGGCAACAGGCCCAGCAGCTGCCAGCCCAGGTCCAGTGTTTCCTCGATAGACCGGTTCTCCTCGCTGCCCTGCGAGACATACCGCCGCTCAAACTCATCGGCAAAGCGGGCATACTGCAGATCCACCTCGGAAAGAGCGGCTTCGCCCAAAATGGACATCAGCTCCTTGTTTTCCTTGCCGGTGGCATAGGCGGCGAAGAGCTGGTTCATGGTGCCGGAATGATCCTCCCGGGTCTTCCCCGTCCCGATTCCCTTATCCTTCAGACGGGAAAGTGAGGGCAATACATCCACCGGCGGGTTAATGCCCCGGCGGAACAGCTCCCTTGAAAGGATGATCTGGCCTTCCGTAATGTACCCCGTCAGGTCGGGGATAGGGTGGGTTTTATCGTCCTCCGGCATGGTCAAAATGGGTATCATGGTAATGGAGCCTTCCTTGCCCACCTGCCGGCCTGCCCGCTCATACATAGTGGCCAAGTCGGTATACAGGTAGCCGGGATAACCACGGCGTCCGGGGACTTCCTTCTTGGCGGCGGAAATTTCCCGCAGCGCTTCAGCGTAGTTGGTGATATCGGTGAGGATGACCAGCACATGCATTCCAAGGTCAAAGGCCAGGTACTCAGCGGCCGTCAGTGCCATACGCGGGGTGGCAATGCGCTCGACCGCCGGATCGTTGGCCAGGTTGGTAAACAGCACCGTGCGGTCGATGGCGCCGGTACGGCGGAACTCATTGACAAAGAATTCCGATTCCTCAAAGGTGATACCGATGGCGGCGAAAACTACAGCAAAGTTGCTCTCGCCATCCAGTACCCGCGCCTGCCGGGCAATCTGCGCCGCCAGCTGGGCGTGCGGCAGGCCGGAGCCAGAGAAGATGGGCAGCTTCTGCCCTCTTACCAGGGTGTTCAGGCCATCAATGGTAGAGATGCCGGTCTGGATAAACTCATTGGGGTAGTTGCGGGCGGCAGGGTTCATGGCCAGGCCGTTGATATCCCTGTATTCCTCCGCCAGAATGGCCGGGCCGTCATCGATGGGCTGGCCCATTCCGTTAAATACACGGCCCAGCATATCGCCGGAAACCGCCAGCTGCAGCGGGTGGCCCAAAAACCGAATCTTGGACTCCGCCAGATTGATACCTGCCGAAGCTTCAAAGAGCTGCACCACAGCGGTATCGCCATTGACCTCCAGCACCTTGCAGCGGCGGGTGGTACCGTCTGTCAATTCGATCTCCGCCAATTCATCATAGGTCACGCCCTGCACATGGTCCACTACCATCAGCGGACCGGAGATCTCCCGGATCGTTTTATATTCACGGATCACAGCGTTTCCTCTCCTTTCTGTGCCAGCTCTTCCAGTTCTTCCTCCATCTGTACCAGCAGCTTATCGTATTCCTCCGCATAACAATCGGCCGGCACACTCTTGGCACGGCCCAGCTTCTCGCGGGAGGGTGTCATAAACAGATCGGCTACCCGGCAGCCGCGCTCGGCGGCGGTACGGCACAGGCCGTCGTACCGGCGGATCATGGAAAGCATCTTTGCCTGACGGTCGTATTCCGAGAAGGCATCCACATCCACAAAGGAGTTCTGCTGCAGGAAGTCCTCCCGTACCATACGGGCGGTCTCCAGCGTGATCTGATCCTTGGCGGAAAGGGAGTCCTTACCTACCAGCTGCACGATCTCATTAAGGCTTGCCTCCTCCTGCAGGATGGACATCGCCCATTCCCGGTTCATCAGGAAGGCCTTGCCGAAGTTCTGCTCATACCACGGCCGCAGGCTGTCGATATAAAGCGAATAGGAATTGAGCCAGTTAATGGCCGGGAAATGCCGGCGATAGGCAAGGCTTGCATCCAGCGCCCAGAACACCTTAACAATTCGCATCGTTGCCTGCGAAACCGGTTCGGAAAGATCGCCGCCTGGGGGCGATACCGCGCCCACGGCGGTCAGGGAGCCGCGGCGCTCTTCATTACTGCCGATGCAGGCGACGGAACCGGCACGCTCATAGAACTGTGCCAAACGGGAGGAGAGGTAAGCAGGATAGCCCTCTTCACCAGGCATCTCCTCCAGACGGCCGCTCATCTCACGCAGCGCTTCCGCCCAGCGGGAGGTGGAATCCGCAATAACGGCAACGGCATAGCCCATGTCACGGTAATATTCCGCTATGGTAATGCCAGTATAGATGGACGCTTCACGGGCGGCCACCGGCATATCGGAGGTATTGGCGATGAGTACGGTACGCTTCATCAACGATTCCCCGGTGCGGGGGTCAATCAGCTCCGGGAATTCCCGCAGAACATCGGTCATTTCATTCCCGCGTTCCCCGCAGCCGATGTAAACCACAAGGTCCACATCCGACCACTTGGCCAGGGCGTGCTGCATCACCGTTTTACCGGAACCGAACGGTCCCGGGATCGCAGCGGTACCGCCCTTTGCCACCGGGAAGAAGGTATCCACAATACGCTGGCCGGACTGCAGCGGCACGCTGGGCGGGAATTTGCGCCGATAAGGGCGGCCCACACGCACCGGCCACTTCTGCATCATCGGCAGTTCCACACGGGTACCGTCCGGCTGCTCCAGCACGGCGACCGTTTCTGTCACGGTATAGCTGCCGGATTTTATCGAAACCAGCTTTCCCTTCATCTTGGGTGGAATCATAATCTTATGCAAAATGGAGGGGGTCTCCTGCACAGTACCAATAATATCACCACCGATGACTTCATCACCGGGATGGGCGGTGGCGGTAAACTCCCATTTTCTTTCACGGTCCAGGGCCGGCACTTCCACCCCGCGGGGGAGATTATTGCCACCCACTTTTTTCATGATAGCATCCAACGGACGCTGAATTCCGTCATAGATATTTTCCACCAGTCCGGGACCCAGCTCCACCGAAAGGGGTGAACCGGTAGTAACTACCTCCGCACCGGGTCCAAGACCCGAGGTTTCCTCGTAGACCTGGATAGAGGCGGAGCCACTGTTCATGGTCAGGATCTCGCCGATGAGGCGCTGCTCCCCTACCCGAACCACATCCGCCATATTGGCTTCCTCCAAGCCGGTGGCAACCACCAGCGGCCCGGAGACTTTAACGATTTTTCCCATGGGGCTTTCTTCCTTTCCTCAAATGATGTCGGCGCCGACAGCACGCTCCACCGTGGTTTTCACCTGCTGCATCCCCAGTCCGAGGCTTCCCTCTTTACCGGGGATGAGGATAATGGCAGGGGTAACTGCCTTGCGGTAACGGTCCAGCTCTGCGGTCAGACCCGCTGCCAGCTGCTCCGTCACATAGATAATGGCTGTATCCTCCTTGGCCAGCCGGTGCAGGATGGGGCGGGCCTGCTCGGCGTTTTCGGCCGGGCATACCTGCAAGCCAAGTGCCGCAAAGCCCTGTACGCTTTGGGCATCGCCCAGTACAGCTATTTGATACATTCGGCACCTCCTTATTCCGCCTGACGCAGCCGACTGCGGATCATTTCCGATGAAAGCCCCGCCTGCCGGCCGGTCATTATAATGCGAATGGCTGTGATCTCATTTTCCACGGCGGCAAGGTAGCACAGCACCGTTTCCTCCCCGAAGGGGGTACGGCGGGCTGCCGCCAGATAAGCATCGGTTGCTTCGTCACAGGCTTTTTCAAAGGCGGTAAGCGAACCGCCCCCCGCTGCCGCGGCGCCCAAAGCTGCCGCCTTTTCCAGCGCCCCCGCACCAAACAGCTCGCCCAGCTTGCCGGGCTCTGTCATCATTATGCCATGGGGGGAAACGCTGCCGCCCTCCAAAAGGGCACGGGGCAGTACCTCACTGCTGCCGCTGCGGGCGGCCCGTACGGCGGTACGCAGGTTTGCGGCGTCAATAAGCTGCCGCACATACCCCTGTAAAAAGTTGCTTTTCATTTCCTCAGCCAAAGTGCGCATTTCATCATAACAAGCAGCATCCAACCGTAGATCAGCACCTTGCGGATCATTTTCCCGCAGAAGAGCTGCTGCTTCCTGCGCCGCACGGCGGGCTGTATCACTTACCTGGAACATATGCTCCTGCTGCCATTCGCTTTGCAGCTGAGCGGCATCATACCGACCGCCTGGCAGCAGAAATGCTTCCGGCGAAATTCCTCGGCGTTCTGCCTTTAGGATCGCCTTGATGTTATGGTAATCGTATTTGAGCTGGAATAGCTCAATGAGCCTTGGATCCGGCACAGCAGCCGCCAGCTCTTTGTAGAGCGTTTCCCGATGCTCCCGCAGCGCTTCCTCCAGTGGGAGAGCTTCGGCATAACCGCATTCCGTCAGCAGCTTACGGGCTTCCGTCTCACTGGCTGCTTCCAGTAGACGCTCCACCTTTTCCGGAGTCAGCAGGCGGGTCTCCATTGCATGCAGCCACGCAGAGACCGCCAAATAGTCAGTATCCTTGATGGGGGTCATCGCAGCCCCTCCTTACTGTACGGGAAAGAGGATCGCAGCGACCTCTTTCTCCAGCTTTTCCCGCTGCAGCCGCACCAGTGTATCAAAGGCACAGTTCAGCTCTACATCACCGTGGCTGAGGATAAATCCGCCCGGAATAGAACGGGGCTCGGCACTAAGGGTCAGCTTTCCCGGTTTACCTGCTTCGCGTAAGGCGGTATTCGCCAGCAGTACAACCTCTGGTCCAATTTCACTTGCATCCTGTGGGGAAAGGATCATCTCCTCCCCTCCTTCGGCCACTTCCGCAGCTAGTGAAGCGATCAGCGCAAGATATTTTTCTCGAGGCAAGTGGCATAACTCTTCCACCGCCACCGCAAAAGCTTCATTTAATAATTCCTGTTTAGCTGCCAATTCCATCTTGCGACACTCCACCGTCGCCGAAGATGACAGGCGCTCCCGCCGTTCCTCCGCCGCACGGCGTCCGCGGGTCAGGAGTTCCAGGCTCTCCTGCTCCGCCGCCGACTGGGCTTCCGCCGTCAAGGCATTGATCTTTTCTTCATTTTCCCGCTGCATTTGGGCAATCTCCCGCTCGGCATCCTCAATGATGCGCGCGGTGATCTTTTCGATTCCTTCCATAAGGGCTCCTTTCTCCCGTTTTGCTTACGCCAGGAACAGGAAGTACAGCATCAGCATCGAAGCCAGCAGCGAAAGAATTGCATAAAACTCCACAATGCCGCACAGTACCAGACCCTTGGACCAGTCGGATGGCTTCTTGGCCAGAATATTGATGGAGGAAGCCGCTACACGCCCCTGCGCAATAGCAGAAAGCAGTCCGCCCAACGCCATAGGCAAGCAGGCCGCAAAGCAGCGCAAGCCTTCCATCACGCTCAGGTCGGTATTGCCATTCAAAAGGCCAATGGCATAAATGGAGAAAAACCACACGACGGTACCATACAGACCCTGCGTACCGGGCAGCACCTGCAAAATCATTGCTTTACCAAACTTGCCGGGATCTTCGCACATCAGGCCGGCAGCGGCTTCACCTGCCATACCGGTTCCCTTGGCCGAGCCAACACAACTCAAACCAGCCGCCAAACCGCCGCCCAGCAGGGCCAGCGCCAAACCACCGAAAGATTCCAGAAAACTCATTTTTCATACGCTCCTTTTTATTGTTCTGCTATTCTGTAATATTTGGGCTGAGCCGCAACGGGCTTAAACGCGCGTCCGCCATCCCGGTAGAAGTACTTGAAAAATTCCAAACACTGAAGCCGCATGTCATGGACATAACAGCCCAGCAAATTCAAGGCAAAATTAAGAGCATTGCCCAACAGCGATACAATAATAAATACAATCAGATTGCCAGGGATAGCTGCCAGAGTATTAAATACTTGCGCAATGACCGCACCGGCCAGCATTAGCGCCATCAGCCGGACATAGGAGAGGATATCCCCGAAGTAGCCGGTGATGTGATTGTAAACCGAGCCGCCGATGCCGACGAGCTTTCCGCCGATGCCCTTTTTGCCATAACCCTGGCTAATAATCAAGACCGCCAACAACACCCATAGGAATGTCTTTTTCCCGGTGATGCCCAATGCCACACCACAGCCAATAATAACCCACCAGGCAGCTTCCTCGCACAGGGCACTGGCTATCTCGCCGTGCTTCAGCTTGTAGATAAAACCGATGACCATACCGACAAGAATCTGCACACAGCCCAAGGCAAGCGACCCCAGCATTACAATGATGATATCATTGATGGGAGAGAAAAGCGGCTGCCAGAACCATGTAAAGGTACTCTCCGGATTGAAGAGCTTAACAAGCTGCGGGATAAAATCTCCGAAAAAGCCGCCGGTCAATGCACCCATAAAGAAAGTAGAGATGCCGCATAATCCCAGCAGCGCAAAGAAATTGTAGCTGCCGCCGGTAGGCTGTTTCTTCTTCAGCACAATGAGTGATGCCAGCATCATCAAAAGGCCATAACCCATATCTGCCATCATAATGCCGTAAAACAGAATAAAGAATGGTGCCATGTAGGGATTAGGATCCAGCGAACCATAGGCCGGCAAAGAATACATCTCTGTGACCATATTAAGCGGCTGCGTAAAGCGATTATTTTTCAGCTTAACAGGTACCCGCAGATAATCCTCCGGGGCGGGATCTGTCATCTGCCAAGCACAGGTGCACCCTCCCAGAAGCATCTCCAGTTCCTTGGTGTTCTCCGCCGGGAACCACCCTTCCAAAAGGAAGGTTTCAGCAGTCTCCCTCGTGCGTCCTTTTGCCTCTCCCCGTTCCATTTCGATGCGGGAGGCATCTGAGAGCTGGCACAGCTCCGGCTTTTGGTTGGCGCACTTTGCAATCTCCTGTTCCAACGCAACCTTGCGCTCTGCCAGTTCTGCCTGCTCCCGCCGCAGGGCGGCAAGGTTTTCTCCTGCAGTACCGCGGCGGTCGCCCAGTGCCACGCAGCTCCAGCCCAATACCTTTAACGCGGCTATGTGGTCCTCCGCCTGTGAAATATGTACCGTAAGCGCGGCGTACCGGCGCTCACGGTCGGCGCTGATCTCGCGGAATTCATACAGTTCTCCCGCCGCCTCCAGTGTCTCATGTATTTGCTGCGGCAGCACTGCGGCGGGCAGTGTGCCCATTTGAATCAGCACTTTTTCAGTGGTAGCGCATTCCAGCGGCATGGTAAGGCTCTCCCAAGGAAGAAGCTGAGCCTCCTCTGCCGCCAGCTTTTCGCTGCGTGACTGCAGGGAAGCCAATTCCTCTCGGCAGCGGTTCAATCGCTCCGCCGCACTCTTTCCGTCAGCCAGCTGGCTTTCATCAGTCAACGCCTGCTCATCAATGAACGGAAGCGGCTCCAGTGCATTCTTTTCCTTTGGAGTGTGATCTGTCAATGTTTGCAGCGCCTGCTCTGCTGCGGTGTACTGCTCTCGTATCCTTTGCAGCTCCGCTGCCTCCGGTATACGCAGCTTTTCCAGCAGCGGGTCATCTGCCGCCGGCTCCGGCTCGGTGATTTCCAGACAGCCAAGATGCTGCAAACGCCGCAGCATTTCCTCCCGCTCACTTTGTAGCCCTATGAGCCGCAAGTGACGCATAGCAACAATAGCCATTAGCGTTCCACAACCTTTTCCACGATCCACCTGGCAGCCTGCGGGATGCGCTGCCTGGCTTCCTCTTTTTTATGTTCCCATTGCACGGAGGCCTCCTCCAGCGCATGATAGGTGGCCTGCGCCGCCTGCCGTTCCGCCTCAGACATCATCTCACGCACCTCAGCCTCCGCATCAGCCCGGGCCTGCTCCCGCAGGCGATCCGCACTGCGTTGTGCCATCAGCAGTTTTTGTCTACAATCCGCGGCGGTTTGCTCTCGTATTTGATTCATTTTTTCTTCGGTCCTTAGTACCTCTATTATGGTATCCTGCGGCAACTTTTGTAACCCCCTTTTAATTTTATATTACTTATTGAATATAATTGTATAACATCTTATGAATAAAGTAAAGGAAATACTTGCGGACAATTTATACTTTTTGTGGTATGGAATCTTATGCATGGGTGAAAATAAACAAAATAAACGGCAGAGGCCCTTTTGCGGGTCTCTGCCGTTCAGACTCCATTATTTTTTGCTTTCCATTGCCAGTTGCGCAAATAACTTGTTAAAATTGCAAGTTGCGCAACTTCTTCATTCATTTTCGTCATATCATTCCCGCTATACTACACAATGATACTAAATTTCCCCCGCCTGCGAATGGATACTTTTTACATTATGGAGGATCCAAGAATTAACGCATCGCAGTTTGCTGATCCGGCTATATCATCCTCATAGATATTCATATGAGCGCTAACAACCCAATAGTATAACAACACAAACTGAATTTTGCAGCATCGTTAATTTTTTGTAAAACTTCCCCCAGCAGTTTGCCAAAGCACCCTCTGTATGATATATTTAGTATAGTAAAGTGCGGAGCCGCTCTTTTTCCGCATAATATTAAACTGTGCCCCACTGAAGAAGGAAGGGAGTGAGTGCGCTGAAGCACAAAGGCACCGCGGTACTGACCGCAAATCGAGTAAAGATCATCGAGAAAATACGGGAATCGGCTATTTCGGTACTTCCTATCGTCGTGATCGTTCTGGTGCTATGCCTGACCATTGCCCCTGTTGGCACCGATTTGTTACTCTGCTTTTTGATTGGCACTATTTTTGTTATCGTTGGCATGGGACTGTTCTCGCTGGGCGCGGAAGCCTCCATGACACCCATCGGAAACCGCATCGGTATGGCGCTGACCAAAACTCGTAACCTACCGTTGATCCTGATCGTCAGCTTTATGCTGGGCTTTGCCGTTACCATAGCGGAGCCAGATCTGCAGGTTCTGGCCGAGACAGTACCCCACATCAATAACACCATACTGTTGGTCACCGTTGGCATCGGCGTTGGATTTTTCCTTTCCATATGTATGCTGCGCATCGTTACCGGCGTAAAGCTACGCTGGCTGCTTATTGCTTTTTACGGTGTAGTGTTTATCTTGGCCAGCTTTGCCGCACCAGATTTCCTTAGTGTAGCGTTTGATTCCGGCGGCGTAACCACCGGCCCTATGACCGTTCCTTTCATACTGGCACTAGGCGTCGGTGTATCCTATATTCGAAGTGACGCCCGGGCAGAAGCTGACAGCTTTGGTCTGGTGGCGCTCTGCTCCATCGGACCTATTCTAGCTGTACTGATCCTCAGCTTCTTCTATACCGAAAGCAGCGGCGCTTTGGAGATCACTACTTCCTCCTTCGCCAATACTTCCGCCATTGGGGCTGCCTACCTGCATGACCTGCCCAAATACATGGGAGAAATGGCAATCGCACTGCTGCCCATCGTAGTCATCTTCTTCGCATTCCAATTCCTTACCTTGCATATGCCTCGCCGTAATCTGGCCAAAATCGTCATTGGTATCCTGTATACATATGTAGGACTAGTACTGTTCCTGACTGGCGTTAATGTTGGGTTCTCCACCCTGGGCGAGGTACTGGGCGCCGAGTTGGCTGACGGCTGGACGCGCTGGCTGCTCATTCCCCTTTCCATGCTGCTGGGTTGGTTCATCATCTCGGCGGAACCCGCCGTGGCAGTACTGGAGGCTCAAATCGAGGAGGTCAGCGCCGGCACTATTCCCGGCAGCGCCATCAAAACTAGCCTTTCCATTGCCATTGCGTTGGCCATGGGCTTTTCCATGCTGCGGGTACTTACCGGCATCTCTATCATGTGGTTCCTCATTCCTGGCTATGTCGTCGCTTTGGGGCTTTCCTTCTTCGTCCCCGATCTTTACACCGCCATTGCGTTTGACTCCGGCGGTGTAGCCTCCGGCCCCATGACAGCCACCTTTATGTTACAATTTATGATCGGTGCCTCCACCGTTGTGGGCGGCAATCCGCTCATCGATGCATTCGGCGTCGTTGCTATGGTTGCCATGATGCCCCTAATCTCCATTCAGATGGTCGGCTTTATTTACAGCCGCCGCACTGAGCCTGAGATTGCCCGCGAGCAGTATGGAGATGATGAAATCATTGAGCTGTGGGAGGTGAACCCGGTATGAATTACCTCATTTCTGTTGTCAATCCCGGCGCAATGGAACGAGTATGTGAAATCGCCGCTGCACTGGACCTGCCCCAAACCGTAGCCATGCTGGGGCACGGCACCGCCGCCAAAAGCATGCTGGATCTTCTTGGAATCGAATCCACTGAAAAGCGAATCATCATGACGGTGGCAAATTCCGAAAAGGCCCGGCAGTTCATCAAAGACATGCGGCAGCAGCTTTACATCGGTATCCCCGGGCACGGCATTGTCATTGCCATCCCGATCAAAAGTGTGGGAGGAGGAAAAACCTTGGCATATCTGAATAACGGCGAGCAGCAGCCCGCCCGCTATACCCCCGAGCTCAATGGGAAATATGAACTCATCGTGATTGTGGCCAATGAAGGCCGTACCGACCAGGTAATGAATGCGGCCCGCGCGGCCGGCGCCACTGGCGGCACTGTGCTGCACGGCAAAGGCACCGGCAGCCAGAATCCAAAAAAGTTCTATAATGTATCCATCGCTTCGGAAAAGGAAGTGATTCTGATGGTAGCACAGAACGACCGCAAAGCTGCCATTATGCAATCGGTGCTGCATCATGCCGGTCCTGATAGCGAAGCCGGCGCTATCCTATTCTCACTGCCCGTTAGTGAGGTCGCTGGATTTGGCCTGATGGAAGACTCTATTACCTAAACTGAACAAGAACCACAATACACCAAAAGAGCGAAGCCCTCACTGGACTCCGCTCTTTTTTATTCCTCTGTTTTCAGTAACGGTGCCGCCTGGCGATCCTCTGCAAACTTTTTGTACTCCCCAGGGCCAATGCCATATGTTTTTCGGAACAGTTTAATGAAATAACTAGATTCATAGTAACCCAACTCCCCTGCCGCCATACGCACTGTGCTTTCCGGCCAAGAGAGGATTCTACGGGCCTGCTCCATCTTCTCCATATTGATATAACCCACCACATTCATACCGCTTTCACTCTTAAAGAGTCTGCTGACATAGTTTTCGGTCATATGCACCGTTTCGCTTATCATTTCCAAGGAAATGTGCTGGGAAAGGTTTTCTTCGATATACTGTATAATCTGCGCCATTTCCTTTTTGCACAGCAATGCGGCTTTTTTCCTATCAAAGCGCTCCATCTGCTGGAGCACCTGGCCAAAATGCGCCTCGTAGTCATCCACGCTGCGACATTTTATCATCTGCTCCCACAAGGCTCTGCGCTCCTCCTCGCCCAGGTAGGCCGAGCAACCCAGCAACGCTGTTAGGCCTAAGCTGCTCATGGCATGGGCTGCCGGACCGGGTGCTGTCGCTCGCAACTCCTTCCCTCGCCCAAAAGTTGAAAATAGCTCCTGTGCGCCGGTATAGTCTTTCGCCTCCAGCAGGTCACTCAGCTGCCGGCATACCACCTGCACCGGCACCTCCTCCGAGGAAAGCCGCCGCAGCGTTGCCGCACGGGTCAGACGGCCTGTACCGTGAAACACAACATAGGGAATCGCATTCCGGCAGCGCTCCAGCTCCCGCAAAAAGCCCCCGCTATCTGCAAATTGCTCCGAGAGCAGAAAACCGCACGGCCGGTTCAGGTAGGCCCGGCAAAAACCGCTGATTCTTTGACAAAATGTTGGGGCCTCCCGTTTGAATGTCTCCTGCTCACCTGGCATCAGCACAATTGCTGTCTGATCTGGACCCAACCGAATCAATGTGGAAGCCGGTCGCCCCAGCTTTTCACACAATAGGTTATAGAATCCAGAATCATTCCGCTTATTTTCGTTCTCCGAGCGATCCAGAAAGGCCAGACAAATCGCATAGGGCTCCGAAAAGCGGATCTCCTCCACCTGCGCACCCTGCGCCACCCGCTGCATTTCGCGAAAATCATCTTCCGTCATAGGGGTGACCGGCACCGGCTCTGCGCCTTTTTTTCCAGCCAATCGTTCTGCGGCTTTTTGCAGCAGTGTAGTCAGGGATTCCGGTGAGATATCGGTTTTCACCACATAATCCATCACCCCCAGGCGAATTGCCTCCACCGCGTAGGAGAAATTTTCGTGGTTGGTAAGTACAATAATCTCACATTCCCGGTTTTGCTGCCGTACCTGCTGGATAAACTGCAAACCATCCATATCCGGCATTTTGATATCGGTAATGATGAGATCCGGCGGATCATCCTCTATCTCCAGCAGAGCCATCTTGACACTGCTGTAACTGCCGGTCACGGTATAGCCCAGCGCAGTCCAATCCACAATGGTCTTCAACGCCAGCCGGACAATCTTCTCATCATCCACCAGAATGGCCTTATACATCGCTCTCCTCCTTCCACTCGGTATAGGGCATCGTCATCTGCACTTCGGTTCCCTGGCCCTGTACGCTGTTAATGGAAAAACTTTGGTTATCCTTATAGGCCAGGTACAGACGGTCCTTTACATTGTGCAGGCCGATGCCACTCATCTTGCTGCTTTTTGGCACACCATCCTCGCCAGCTTTTTCTTGGTCAAATCCCTTCCCGTCATCGATGATACTGATATACAGCATCTCCTTCCCCACCCAGGCTTTCAACCGGATGGTGAGGGGGACATTCTCTTTTATCCCGTGGATGACCGCATTTTCCACAATGGGCTGCAGCAGCAGGCGCATCACACTGGCCTTTGCAGCTTCCTCGCTGATCTCCGTCTTCAGCACAATGGTCTCGCAGCAGCGGATCCGCTGCAAAGTCAAATAATCCTCCACTGTTTGCAGTTCACTGTGCAGTGGTGTGTAGGAATTATCCTTTAGGATAGAGCTGCGTAGCAAATGAGAAAGCGCTGCCAACCCATCGGAAACAACCGGTACATTATTCATCATGGAGGTAAAGCGCAGGCTATCCAGTGTATTGAATAGGAAGTGCGGGTTGATCTGCGCCTGCAGCATCCGGATCTCTGCCCGGCGTTTCTCCGCCTGTTCCTTTTCCACCTTATTCAGGGCCTCTCGCATTTCCGCACAGATCTCATTAAAAGCCTGATTCAAAATACCCAGCTCATCCCGGCTTTCATCAGATTGCGTAACTGCAAAGTTCACCCGCGCCGCGTCGCCAAAGGACTTCACCAGTGCATTCATCGGCCGGTCGATGGAATCAATCACAATCACCGAAAAATTCAGCAGTAGAATCGTTCCAAACAGTGTCCCAAAGAAGATACTTTGCAGTGGCTTCATCATCTCGGTGTAGGGCTCTATAAAGACTAGGGTAGCCTCCAATGCCGGCACCGTAAGGTAGCACAAAAAGCTGCTGCGCTCCTCCCGGGGGCAAATCGGTTCCCCGCTTACCTCAAATGCTGTCTGTCGAATCACTTCCCCTTCCAGCACCGTCAGCGGTGTTCCGTCATCGGTCAACAGGCCACCGGCCCCATCCACCAGCACCAGGCGGTTACAGCTCTCCTCATTATAAATATCCAGCAAGCGGGTAAACATCTGAGGCATAAACAAAGCTTGCACCGTATAAGCGTTTCCCTCCTCGTCTGTCGCATACCATGCCACAGCCAATCGTTGCTCTCCCACCTCATTTTGTGTTATCGCCCATCCACCAGATTCCGTAACCGCCAGTATCTCTTCCCCGGCGAGGCTGCACACCGTTCCATCTGTATACAGCACCGTCACCCCGGTCAAATAGCGCAGTGCCTCCTGCTGGAATAGCCCGGTAGGTTCTGTTTTCAGCACCTCTTCCGGAAGTTTTTCCTGCCCTCCGGCCAACAGCCTCGAAGGATCCGCCAAGTTTGTAAGGGACCGTTCCAACGAAGTCAGCGTCTGCGCTGCAAAGGCCCGCACCGTCTGCCGGACCGAAATAAAGGCCTTGGCATAGGAAAAAACGCTGATAATTAGAATTGGGACCACCGATATCAGAATCACCATCAGCGTAATGCGGTTTTTTATCGGCAGCCTTCTTACCAAAGATTTTGCATTTCCTTCTTCCATCGCTGTCCTCCGCCAGTCCTGTGGGCTTTGTTCTTTCTGTTTATTATAATATCCTTTGCGGTAAATTGCAAAGAATCCACTAATCTTGTCAAAAATGCCGTTTTTCCTAATAAATCCAACCATTTTCACTATTTTCTCTCCTCTGCGGTAAGAAATGAACACCCATTGTGCTAAATCCGCCAGTTTCTCTTGTCAATCTGCCTGATATTCTCATTCTATTCGCCAAAAAAGAGTATCAACTGCACAAAAGTGAACATTTTTTATTACCTTCTTTCCCGCTATAATCATAAATACAGACATTCTGGCTCGTCTGAATATCCCCATATAAGGGGGCTTTTGTAAAAGGAGGTTTTGTTATGCCAGCCGGATTTTGGATCGCAGTAGGAATACAGGCCCTCGTTTTTGTTCTTATGCTGATCGGAAGAAACAAGATCACGGAGGATGATTAAGCATCCCCACTATCAAAACAAAGACGAAGAAAAGAAGAGGTAATGAAAAATGAAATGGACGATTCTCATTATTCTGATTGCCTATTTCGTCGCGATGTTCATCATCGGACTGATTGCCAATCGGAAATCGAAAACTGTTACTGACTACTATGTAGCAGGCCGTGGATTGGGCGGCGTTATCACCGCACTGGTGTATATGTCCAGTCTAGTCAGCGCCGGTGCCCTGGTGGGCTGGACCGGCCAGGCCTCCAGCTACGGCGTATGGTTCATCTTCGCGGGATGTGCCGTTACCATCGCCACCTACATCTGCTGGCGGCTGCTTTCCGGCAAGGTCATGCGCCTTTCCAAAAAGCTGGATCTGCTGACTGTTCCGGACTTCCTAGAAGCCCGCTTTGAAAGCCGCACCGCCCGCCTAATCGCCGGACTCATCCTGCTCATCTTCACCGTACCGCTCATGGTTTCTCAGTTCAAAGCCGCTGGCCTGCTGCTCAATATGGTCACCGGCATTGATTATAAGGCAGCTGTAGTGCTGTTTGGCGTCATCGTATTCGTCTATGTTGCCTTTGGCGGATACTTTGCCGTGGTTTACACCGATGCTGTTCAGGGCGGCCTAATGCTGTTCGGCATCGCTGCGCTGGTCATCACTGCTCTCATCGCAGTAGGCGGCAACCTGGGCGAAGCCTACGCCGCCGCCAATCCCATTGGTGCCGTCAGCTGGCCCACCACCGGCAGCGCGCTTACATCCACAGCCTTTATCGCTGTACTGATGAACAACTTCTTTGGTGCACTGGGCGCCCCCAACTATATCAAGGGTTTCTATTCCCTGAAGGGCCCGAAGGAGCAGAAACGCGGCTTTATCATTATCATGAGTATTGTCTGTGTAATTGAAATCTGCATCATCGTCATCGGCCTGTGCGGCAAGGTTCTGTTCCCCGATCTGGCCTCCCCGGATCAGACCGTATTTATGATGATCGACAGTCTGCTGCCTCCTGTCCTGGGCGGTCTGGTGCTGGCAGCGCTGGCAGCCGCTATGATGTCTACCATGGATGGTCTGCTGCTGATGTGCGCCTCCACTGTGGAAAATGATATTCTGGTCCGTACCTTCAATAAGAACCTCAGTGAAAAACAGCGCATGACCGTTGCCCGTATCACCGTTCTGGTCATCGGCGCTATCTCCATTGTTTGGGGTCTTAATCCCCCCGAGATGCTGGCACTGCTTATGTATCCCGCCTGGGGTATTCTGGGTCTCTCCTTCGCGCTTTGCTTCTATGGCGGTCTGTACTGGAAACGCCTCAATGCCCCCGGCGTCTGCGCCGGCATGGTGGCTGGTGCCGGCATGTTCCTCATCGGTTCCGCTACCGGTTGGTCTCCTCTTGGTCTTGCTCCCATCCAGATCGGCCTGATCTCGCTGATTATCGTCACCCTTATTGTGACTTACAGCACCAAACCCACCTCGGCCGAAACACTTGAAAAGTTCTTCCCGGCCAAGGTAAAAGCCAAGTAATCTTCTCACCATTCCATATGGTGTTTGACCCCCTCAATATTGGTGCAAAGTCCCCACACACGTGGGGATTTTGTGCTATTGACAAAGGCCTTGCAAAAAGTGAAAATAAAGGTAGTTTGTTTGCCAAAGGAGGGAACGCCATGCCGATCGGCTGGTGGATAGCCATTGCCATCCAGGCTGCTGTATTTGTCGCCATGCTTTTGGTTCGCCGTCGTATCTGATTCGGCCGGCGGTTTATGACGGAAAGGAATCCGCACTATGAATTACATTGTACAGGCTGTCATACTTGTTTACTTCGTCGGGATGTTCGCTCTGGGCATTCTGGGGGAGCAACGCACAAAAAATACCGCTGACTACTATGTGGCCGGCCGTCAGGTCAACGGCTTCTTTGCCGGAATTGTATATACCACCAGTTTGGTCAGCGCCGGGGCCCTGGTCGGCTGGGTCAGCCAGGCCTGGCAGTGGGGCATTTACTTTATCTATGCCGCCAGCGCCGTCACTGTAGCGACCTTTCTATGCTGGTGGCTGCTGGGGCGCAAACTCTGTACCTGCTCCCGCGATCTCAATCTTTTCACTGTCCCGGATTTTCTGGAAAAACGCTTTGAGAGCCGCACCGCCCGCCTCATTGCTTCGCTGCTTATCATTACCTTTTCCATCCCGCTGCTGGTAACCCAATTTGCCGCCATTGGCATCCTTTTTAATGTCACCACCGGGCTTTCTTACAGTGCTGCGGTCATTTGTTTTGGTATCATTGTGTTCCTGTATGTCTCCTTCGGCGGCTATTATGCCGTTGTTTATACCGATGTTGCCCAAGGCCTTTTGATCCTGCTGGGCGTCATCATCCTGCTGACCGCCTCGGTCCACCGAGTTGGGCCATCCCCGCAGCTGCAGTATCAGCAGATCTTCCCCCACGGCTTTATCTCCTGGCCGGGTGCCGACTCCCCCATTACTCCCTCTTTCTTGGTTGCCTTCATTCTGCTCACCTTTTTTGGGGCGCTGGGCGGTCCCAATTATATCCGCGGCTTCTACTCCATCCGCAATCGGCGTGCTTTCCGGCAGGGCTTTACCATCACCGTTTCCATCGTGGTCGTGCTGGAGATCTGTATTGTCCTGCTGGGACTGTACGGGCGCATTATTTTCCCGGAAATTGATACCGCCGATAATGTGGTCTACTACATGATTCAATCCCTGCTTCCGCCGCTGCTGGCAGGCATCGCACTGGCCGGGCTATCGGCCGCCGTTATGTCTACTGTAGATTCCCTGCTGATCCAGTGCGCCTCCACTGTGGAAAACGATATCCTCACCAAGACCTTTCGACTGGGGCTTTCGGAGCGTCGCCGTATCTCCATTGCCCGTGCCACTGTTGCTATTATCGGCGGTATCTGTGTATTTTGGGGACTCAACCCTCCCGAATACCTCGCCTTCCTGATGTACCCTGCCTGGGGTGCCCTGGGGCTATCCTTTGCCTGGGTGTTCTTCCTGGGGCTGTACTGGCGGCGGTTCAATAAGACTGGTGCCATCACCTCCATGGTCACCTCTTCTGTTACTTTCGTTGTGTGGAATGCCCTCGGGAATCCTTTGGGCATCTATCACATTCAAATGGCGCTGCTTGTCTCGGTACCGGCCACTCTTATTGCGACCTTGCTTACACCCCCACCCCGCACCGAAACTCTCTCTCCCTTCTTCGCCCCCTCCAAAGTCCCCTGATCGGGGACTTTTTCATTTTTCTTCTTGACATTTCAGTTCAAAGTGATATCATAAAGATATCACAGAAAGGAGTGACAACAATGACAGAAAAAATCCTCACCAATAAAAAGAACGGGATGGCCATGCTGCTTTTGTTCCTTGCCGTTATCGCTGCGGCCGCCGTGGCCATTGTCGTGGGCGCAAACCTCCACCTGCTCGGCCTTATCGTCGTTGGCATTATTGTTATTAGTTTGATTTGGATCCCCATGATCGGCCTGCGCATCCTGAAACCACAGGAGGCTTTGGTGCTCACCCTGTTCGGCCACTACTATGGCACCCTGAAAGGTGAAGGCTACTACTATGTCAACCCCTTCTGTACCGGCGTCAATCCTGCTGCCAAGACACGGCTGAGCCAGAGCGGCGATGTCAAAACACTGGGTGTAAAGGCCACCACCGGCGATAACACCACCTCCATTGAAGTAGACACCACCGGCAAAAAGCTCTCGCTCAAGATCATGACCCTCAGCAATAACCGCCAGAAGATCAATGACTGCCTGGGAAATCCCGTGGAAATCGGCATTGCTGTCACCTGGCGCATTATCGATACCGCCAAGGCTGTTTTTAATGTGGATAACTACAAAGAATACCTTTCCCTGCAGTGCGATAGCGCCCTGCGCAATATCGTGCGTCTGTACCCCTACGATGTTGCTCCCAATGTAGATACCACCGGCGACGGCGTTGCCGATGACGGCAGCCTGCGCGGCTCCAGCGAGATCGTTGCCGCCCGCATCCGCGATGAGATCCAGCAGCGGGTGGCGGAAGCCGGTATTGAGATCATCGAAGCCCGCATCACCTACCTGGCCTACGCCACCGAGATCGCCGCTGTCATGCTGCAGCGCCAGCAGGCGTCCGCCATCATTGATGCCCGCAAGATGATCGTAGACGGTGCGGTAGGCATGGTGGAAATGGCATTGGAGCGTCTTTCCGAAAGCGGCATGGTGGAGCTGGATGAGGAGCGCAAGGCTGCCATGGTCAGCAACCTCCTTGTGGTGCTGTGCGGCAACCACGATGCTCAGCCCGTCGTCAATTCCGGCAGCCTGTACTGATCTGCCATGAGTGATAACCAGAAAAAGCAGGTGCCGCTGCGCCTTTCCCCCAAGCTGTACGCTGCCATTGCGGCCTGGGCAGAGGATGACTTTCGCTCAGTTAATGGGCAGATCGAATATCTGCTGACTGAGTGTGTACGCCAGCGCAAGAAAAACGGCAAATATGTCTCGGATAAGATTGATGTTCCCCCAGAACTGGATGTTGAATAACAAAAAGCGGCCCGCCGCAGCACATGCTGTGACGGGTCGTTCTCTTTATGTTTTTATTCAGCATCTTGCCAGCCCTTGCACACATCCACCCAGGCCAGCGCCTCGGAAAGTTCATACAGCTCCTCGCAGGTCAGTTCAATAGCACTATTGCTGCTGCCGCACGCCGGGAATACCGTAGTAAACCGTTGCAATGAAACATCCAGGCAGGTTTTCACCCCCGGTTTTACCGCAAAGGGGCACACCCCGCCCACCGCGTGTCCAACAAGCTCCACAGCTTCCTCCGGGGTCAGCATCTTGGCTTTGCAGCTAAAGGTCTCCTTATACTTATGGTTATCTATCTTGGCGTCCCCAGCCGTTACCACCAGCAGCGGTCCCTCCGCTGTCATAAAAGAAAGCGTCTTGGCAATGCGGGCAGGAATAACGCCCACCGTCTGTGCAGCTAACTCCACCGTCGCGCTGGAGGTTGCGAACTCCAGCACCTTATCTTCCATGCCCCGCGCGGCAAAGAATGCTTTCACTTCCCGAATTGACATAATGGTTTCCTCCGATATTTGCGTAGTGATGTACCTATCATAGCCCCCTGCGAAATTTTGTCAAGCGGTGCCGGCATATTTTACTGCAAAAGGTCTTGACTGCCGACTCATTTCACGGTAAAATGTATAAGCATTCAAAAATAAATGCAGGCATAGTTCATCGGTAGAATAGCGGCTTCCCAAGCCGCGGAGGCGGGTTCGATTCCCGTTGCCTGCTCCAAATAAAAAGACCGCCGCAGGCGGCCTTTTTATTTGGAGCAGAGGGGAACGCTTACTTTTTTGCAGAGTACAATTGCCTGCCCTGATTAAACGCGAAAGGGGAACCGCAAAGGTTCCCCTTTCACACTTTCCTCTCCTTGCTGTGCCGAAAGCCAATGCCTCCCTGCGGGGCGGTTTTTCTCTTGGAGCAGAGGGGAACGCTTACTTTTTTCGGAGTACCATTCCCTACCCTGATTAAACGCGAAAGGGGAACCGCAAAGCTTCCCCTTTCACACTTTCCTCTCCTTGCTGTGCCAAAAGCCCATGCCACCACATGGGGCGGTTTTTCTCTTGGAGCAATATACCTTACAGCAGATAATCTTCTAATGGCACCGCCGGTTTTCGCCGCAGGATAGGCACATTTCCCAAATAATATCCCCGCATTTTCACCGATTGTTGCAAAAAAACTATTGACACCGTCCGTCTGCGATGCTAATATTAGTGCATTAAAGCGACAACACTGCTGTGAAAACGGAGGAAAGGAGAAAGCTGCAATGAAACAGAACTGCTTTATGATGATGGCTATGATGATGCGCATGTGCGGTATGCGCACTTTTTCCGATGCAACTTTTTCCGATAGCTCCATCATCACAGATTAAAAACATCGCGCCATCCATGGGCGCGGCCATCATTTGTTTTTAACCGGGAGACTTCATCGGAAAGTCACCCGGTTTTTGTTTTACCCATATCTTTAGCGAAAGGAACCTCACCCATGAACCTGTATTACGAAGATCTGGTAAGGGCGAACCACCTGCTGGGGCGAATGTGACCTTATTCCCGCCCCTGCTCCGTTCACCCACAACCAAACATCTTGTAAGATAAAAGAAAGGACATTTACCATGAAAAAGACTTTGAAAGCTGTTCTGGCCGCTCTGCTCGTCGTTTGCCTGCTGCTGCCCCTGGCTGCCTGCGGCAACAATGCCACTACCGAAACCAAGCTCAAGATCGCTATCCCGAATGACACCACCAATGAAGCCCGCGCGCTGCTGCTGCTGCAGGATCAGGGCTACATCAAGCTGAAGGACGGTGCCGGCATCACCGCCACCATCCTGGATATCGTAGAAAACCCCAAGAACATTGAGTTCAGCGAAGTAGAGGCTGCCCAGCTGCCCAACCTGCTGCCCGATGTTGACTATGCTGTCATCAATTCCAACTACGCCATCTCCGCCGGTCTCAATCCCACCAAGGATGCCCTGGCACTGGAAGGCTCCTCCTCTGCCTATGCCAATATCCTGGCGGTAAAGGAAGGCAATGAGAATGAACCCCTCGTCAAGGCCCTCATCGCCGCCCTCTCCAGCAAGCAGGTTGCCGATTACATCACCGAAAAGTATGATGGCTCCGTTGTTTCTGTTGTAGAAAACCCTGGCGATGGCTATGATGCCGACCTCGATTACGCTGCTCTGGCCGGTCAGACTATCTCCGTTGCCGCTTCCCCCGCTCCCCACGCTGAGATCCTGGCTGTTGCCAAGGAAATTCTGGCCGCGAAGGACATCACCCTGGATATCCAGGAGTACAGCGACTATGTTATCCCCAATAATGTTGTAGAGGACGGCACCGTCCTGGCCAACTACTTCCAGCACACCCCTTACCTCGATGACTTCAACGCTGAAAACGGCACTCACATCGTTTCTGTTCTCTCTGTCCATGTGGAGCCTCTCGGCCTCTACGGCGGCAAGCAATCCACTCTGGATGCCCTTAAATAATTGAAACGAACTGGGGATTGAAAAAGTATGATCGAGATCAAAAATCTGTGTAAGACCTATTCCCTAACGGATGGCAGTGTGGAGGCCCTCAAAGATGTTTCTCTTTCCATCCCGGATGGCGATGTCTTTGGAATCATCGGCATGAGCGGTGCCGGCAAAAGCACCCTAGTGCGCTGCATCAATATGCTGGAACGCCCTACCGCCGGCAGCGTGGTCATCGATGGCAAGGACCTGACCAAAATGACCGAAAAAGAGCTGCGATCCGAGCGCCAAAGCATCACCATGATCTTTCAAGGCTTCAACCTGCTGATGCAGAAAAACTGCCTGCGCAATGTTTGCTTCCCGCTGGAACTGGCTGGTGTAAAAAAGGCCGAAGCCACCAAAAAGGCGCAGTCACTGCTGGAGCTGGTGGGCCTGGGCGATAAAGCCTCGGCCTACCCTGCCCAGCTTTCCGGCGGCCAGCAGCAGCGTGTCGCCATCGCGCGGGCGTTGGCCACCAACCCCAAGGTGCTGCTGTGCGATGAAGCCACCAGTGCTCTCGATCCCAAGACCACCAATGCCATCCTGGAGCTCATCCGGGAGATCAATCAGAAACTCGGCATCACTGTCATTATCATCACCCATCAGATGAGCGTGGTGGAATCCACCTGCCGTCATGTGGCCATCTTGGAGGAAGGCCAGGTGGTGGAGCAGGGCGAAGTTAGTGCAGTGTTCTCCCACCCCAAATCGGAAGCCGCCCGCCGGCTGGTCTTCCCGGAGGGAAATCCGGAAAGTCTGCTGTGTTCCCTGCCCGGTTCCCGGCTCATTCGTGTGGTGTTCAATGGGGCCGATGCCACCGGCAAGCCCATCATTGCCCGCATGGCCACCGAGATCGGCGTGGAAGCCAATATTGCCTATGCTTCCACCCGCAGCATCGAGGGCCGCGCCTACGGCTCCATGCTGCTTTCCATTGAAGATAAAAACGACGATCTGGCCCGTGCCATCGGCTATCTTACACAGGATGGCGATATTACCGCCCAGGAGGTGACCCAGTATGCTGAATAATCTCTTTTCCGCTGAGGTACTGCAGGAAACACTCTCCATTGTTCAGGGGCAGTTCCTGCTGGCCTTCTGGGAGACGCTGTATGTCACCATTGCGGCCATGTTCTTTGCCGTGGTCATCGGTCTGCCGCTGGGTGTCATCCTGGTTGTGGGCGAAAAGGGCGGCCTGGCCCCCCTGCCCGGCTGGCTGATGAAAACCATCAATGTCATCATCAATCTGCTGCGTTCCGTCCCCTTCCTTATCCTTATGATCCTGCTGTTCCCCTTCACCCGGGCCGTTGTGGGCACCGCGGTGGGTACCGTTGCCTCCATTGTGCCGCTGGTCGTGGCTGCCTTTCCCTTTGTGGCCCGCCTGGTGGAAAGCAGCCTGCGGGAGCTCAATCCCAATATCATTGAAATGTCCCGCAGTATGGGCGCTTCCCCCATGCAGACCATCATTAAGGTCATGATCCCGGAGGCAATGCCCTCCCTCATCTCCAATGCCACCATCGCCATCACCACCATTTTAGGCTACACCGCCATGAGCGGTATTGTCGGCGGCGGCGGTCTGGGCAAGATCGCCATCAACTACGGCTATTACCGCTACAAGTATCTGGTCATGCTGCTGGCTGTTATCCTGCTCATCGTTATCGTGCAGGTGTTCCAAAGTATCGGCACCCACCTTTCGGTCAAGCTGGATAAGCGCCTGAAGCAAAATCACTAAGTAATCTCCTCTCTTCTTTTTCTTCCCTATATAAAACCTCCGGGATCTCACCGATCCCGGAGGTTTTCTTTTGGGTAATTATCCGTTTAAAAAAGAACGAATGTTTCATGTGAAACATTTTCAGCCACAGCCTTTAGTAGTGGTAGCGCTGCCGCTTGGCCAGCAGAAAGACCGCCGAAACGATAGCCGCCAGTACCTCGGAAACTGTGATCGCCCACCAAATACCGTCAATATCCAAAAACAGCGGAAGAATGATAACCGAGGATGCCTGGAACACCAGCACACGCAAAAAGGAGATAAGCGCCGAAACAGCGCCGTTGCCCAGCGCTGTAAAGAAGCCGGAGCAGAAGATATTAAAGCCCGCCAGCAGGAAGGAAAACGCAAACAACTGGAACGCGTGCTTCGTCAGCGCAAACAGGCTCTCATCAAATCCGACAAACACATAAGCAAAGGGAGCCGCGGCCGCAATGGCCAACGCTGTCAGCGCCACACCCACCGTAAGGGCCAGCGTCACGCTTTTACGCAGAAGATTTTTCAGCTCGGTGTGATCCTGCGCACCGTAATGGTAGCTGACAATGGGCGCCGCGCCAATGGAATATCCGATGGAAATGGCAATAAAGATAAACTGCACATACATCAGCACACCATAGGCGGAAACACCATCCTCCCCGATGTACTTGAGCAGCTGAAAATTATACAGCATACTCACCAGCGAGGTAGCGATATTGGACATCATCTCGGAGGAGCCGTTGCCGCATGCCTTTAGGATCGGTTTTATCTCCAGCGATGGCTTTTTCTCCAGCTGCAGCAGGCTGCCATTCGTCCGCAGGAAGTAGATAAGAGGCAGCACACCGCCCACCACTTGTCCAAGGCCGGTGGCCAGCGCCGCGCCTGCCAGCCCCCATCGAAAGCCCGCGATAAACACGGCATCCAGCACGGCATTGGTCAGGCCGGCCACCACAGTGACGAAAAGTCCCAGCTTTGGCTTTTCCGCCGCCGCCAAAAAGCTCTGAAAAACATTTTGCAGCATAAAGGCAGCGGTAAACGCAATGGTAACACGCCCATACACCACACAGCCCTCTATCATTTCCGGGGTAGCCCCCAGCAGCACACACACCGGGCGGATAACGGCAATACCGATCACCGTAAGGATCGCACCCAGAAAAATGGTAAAGCTCACCATGGTGGTGAAGGTATGGTTCGCCTTTTGCTTATTGCCCTGGCCCAGCTGCTGCGCCACCAACGCTGTACCGCCGGTTCCTATCATAAATCCGGCCCCGCCCAGCACCATGATAAACGGGAACACGAAATTGAGCGCCGCAAATTCGGTCTTGCCCACTACATTGGAAACAAACAGTCCATCTACTACACCATAGATGGATGTGAAAATCATCATAATAATGGTCGGCATGGTAAAGCGGATCAGCCGGCCGTAGCTGAAATGGTCGGAAAGCCGGATGGGCTCCCGTGCGCCATTTCTTCTCTCTGCGTTCATTTATTATTCTCCAGTTTTCATTTTCTAAAATTTCCGGCAATCTCTTTCTTTGCCGAATCATATGGTCTGTACCTGTGCAGACAGCAGCGTATTTTAGCATAGATATCTGTAATCTGCAAGTTTTTATTGCCTCACAGGATACGGGCGTCCCTCCGCTTTTATCGTGCCGCCACCCGTCACGGGCGGGCAGCCATCCTCCGCTTCGGGACGCCCTCATTTTTCTCTTATTCGGGGAACTCCAGCTCGCACGCACCTACCGCACGAACAGTCAAATGGGTACAGCTTTCTTCGCCAAAGGTTTCCCGCATTACCCGCAGAAAGCCCGCTTCTCGCTCTCTTGGCACCAGTGCCTGTACTGTACCGGCAAAGCCGCCGCCGTGTACCCGCCAGCCGCCACAGCCGGCCAGTTCCCGCCGGCATAGCGAAAGTGCCAGTGCCAACCCTCGTTCATTCGGGTCAGCTGGGTAGATGTTCTGCAGCTTCTCCATCGAGGATTCCCCACTGGCCAGCATCTCCTCCAGGTAATGCTCCGCAGTGGGTTCCCGCAGAGCTGCCGCCAGCCGGGGCACCCGCTCGTTTTCCTCAAAGAAATGCATCGCCCGCAAAATTGCTCGGTCGCTCACCTTGCCGCGCAGGCCGGGCAGCCCCGCGTAAAATTCCGCCGGATCTACCTCCCGCAGTACCCGGCAGCCAAACTGCGCTGCCACCGCTCTCATCTCCCGCGGGATGGCCGTGTAATCCTCAGTCAGGTCGGCATGGCTCCCACCGGTATTCACCACATACATCGTCATACCCCAGCGGGCAAAGTCGCAGGGCAGGCGCTCCACAATAGGGGCCTTCGGGCAAAGAAAATCAATGGCAACCGCGCTGCCCACCGCCGACGCGGTCTGGTCCATCAGGCCGCAGGGCTTACCAAAGTACTCATTTTCGGCATACTGGCCTATGCGCGCCAGTGCCACCGGCGGAATGGCCCCATCATTATACAGGGCATTCTGAATTTGCCCCAGCAGCAGCTCAAAAGCCGCCGAGGAGGACAGCCCGGAACCGGTGGGAACAACGGAATCGGTCACACCGGCAAAGCCGCCGGCCGCATACCCCTGCTGCCGCAGCCCGGCAAAGACACCTCTTATCATGGAGGGGGAATGGCCCCGCTCCTTTTCGTAATGGGTCAGGTCGCGCCAGTCCAGCGGGGGCAGCGGATGGCTCTTGCTGCCTATCTCCACCGGCCCCTCCTTTTGCGGAGATACGATGGCCAGCTTGTCCAGCGTAACAGCAGCAGCCAGCACCCGGCCCTGCTGGTGGTCGGTGTGGTTGCCGCCCAGCTCGGTGCGGCCCGGTGCCGAAAAGATGCGCACCTCTTCCCTTTCCCCATACAGCCTGGTAAACTGCTCCAGCAGGCGCAAACAGCGGTCCCGTTGCGGCAGCGGGTCATCGCTCACATACAGCCGGCGCAGTGCCTCATCGCAGGCGCCGCTTTGCAGGGCTTTTTTCCATTGGGCCGCAGTTGGCATCGTTCGTTCCTCCGTCAGTTCAGGGTAAAGCGCATCAGCACCGGGTTGTGGTCGGAATAAGTAAACCCGGTCTGCACATTCTCCAGGTAGGTCACCGTCACATTGTCGCTTACCAGGAAGCCATCCACAATAATGGTGAAGTTCCCCTCCTCATAGGGGATATCGCAGTTGCGGCAGGTGGGCTCCACCTTGCCGTCGGTATAGTTATCACAGCGGGTCAGTCCCTCTGGCAGCATCTCCGCAGGGAAGGGCTGCGCCCAGCCAAAGTCGGTCATCTCACCGCCATTCAGCACCTGGGTGGAGTTCCCGGTAAAATCATGGTTGAAATCGCCGCCGCACACCACATAGTTGCCCTTCTGGTATTCGGCCAGCATATCGCCAAACAGCATATTCATCTGCGCGGCCCTTATTTCATCGCTGCCGCCATAGGCCGAAAGGTGCACATTAAAGAGCACAAGCTCCTTCCCGTTTTCCGTGGGCACCCGGCTGATGGTATAGCACCGGTCCAGGTCAAGAAACTTGGAAAAGCCGGTGGAAATGGGCAGGCTGCGCCGCAGCGCACCGGTGATGCCGACACTGCTGAAGGTCACCATGCTGCTGTTGGAGCTGCCATGCGGCTGTGTCAGCGGATACATGAGGAACGCTGAATGGTAATTGACGGCATCCACCTCCGCCATCTGCGGGAAAGCCGCCCGCAGGATCTCCTGCTCATCGATATGGTAGCTGCGGGTGGAGTCAAAATCTACCTCCTGGAACAGGATAAAATCCGGCTCCAAGGAGGAAACCTCCTCTGCTGCCGCATTGATGCATTCGATCACACTTTCGGGGCTTTTTGCCCAGGATTCCACCCCACCATCCATAAAGAAGGTGAAATCATCGGTATAGGCGCCAAAGCCGACATTCTGCGTCACGATGGCATATTCCTCGCCCAGCCGCACCGCCAGGTCAGTCTCCTGGGGATTGCGGATCTCCAGCTCCTGGTTATCGGGGATGCGGTCATAGCTCAGCATCACATATCCCACATAGATAATGACCACCGCCAGCAGCACCGCCAGCAGAATCAAAAGCGCTTTCAGCAGTTTTCTCATGTTTCTTCTCCTCCCCACTTTCGCGGTTTGTTTTACAGCAGCTCCAACAAATCCTCTTCCTCCAGCGGCTCCGCCTTGGCCGTGTCATTTTCCCGGTAGCCGGTCATAATGACCCTAAACAGCTCCTTGGTGGAAGGCGGCGTATAGCTGATGGCATTGGCACCGGCCTCTATCGTTTCCAAGATAGACTCCTCGGTGGGGCCGCCGGTGGCAATCATAGGCACATCGGGGAACTTCTCCCGGATCTTCCGCACCACCCCGGCGGTACGCTCGGCAGCGGAAACATTCAGGACCGAAGCACCGGCCGCCAGTCTTGCCGCGATATCATAATTTTCACTGGTCACGGTGGCGATGATGGGGATATCCACCACCTTTTTCATCGTTTCCACCGTCTGGTTGCGCATGGGTGCGTTCACCACCACACCAAAGGCGCCCTGCGCCTCGGCATCCTTGGCCAGCATCACGCTGCGTATGCCGTCGGTAACGCCGCCGCCCACCCCGCACACCACGGGGATGGAGGAAGCGGAAATGATGGCGTCCATAATGACCTGCTGCGGTGTAAAGGGGTAAACCGCCAGCACCGCATCGGCATTACAGTTGCGAATGATGGCAATATCGGTGGTGAAGATCAGCGACTTCATCCGTCTGCCCATAATGATGATCCCGCTGGCTCGGCGGATGACCGAGGGCAGGGCAAGGCTGTTATGATCCCGCAGCGCACTGTGAATAAATGCGGGCGGCTGTCTGTTTTCATTCTTGCTCATGATGGTTCCTCCTTTGGGGTTGGGGTCGCTGGGTTTATATTTTATTTATTATACCATATTATCCAATAAAAAGAAAGCCCGGAGGGTGGCATCTCTCCGGGCATCTTCCGCTATTTGTGATAATTTTCCGTTAAGACTCAGCTTAATAGAAAGTGGCAACCTCCTGCTCCGGTTCCTCAGCCGGGATGCAGGCGCTGACCGCCAACACCGGGCCGCGCTTGCCGTACACAGTGCTGTACTGGATATTCACATTGGCTGTCACGGTATACCAGCCGCCATTTTCCAGCTTTTCAGGGGGATAGCCGGTGCAGGCCAGCCCCATAAAGGTGATATCCTCCACGCAGCAGGTCATCACATGCCGCCCGCACACAAAGCAGTCTTTCAGGCTGCGGTGCTTGGTCACCACACGCCCCTTAAAGCGCACCGTCTTGCCCTGGTACTTTTCCATCTCCTCGGTCAGGTCACGGTACCACACGGCAAAGTCCGCATCAGCGATCTCAATGATCGGGGCCTCAATATCAAAGGGCAGCGGGTCCTCTATCTCATCATAGTCAAAGTTGCCGTCCACATAGTCATAGCCTATTTCGGTCCGGCGGCTCACGCCCCGCACCACCTTGTGGATCTCCATTTTATCGGCGCCCACCGGGGCCCGGTTCAGCAGCACCATCTCACAGCTAGTCAGCTTATCCACCATCAAGCTGCGCATATTTGTGTTGTAGCTTAGGAAGGTATTGTAATCCGCTATCATCACTTCCTGGTAGATCATCCAGCCCTGCGGCATCTGCTCGTACAGGCGCTGCAGTTGCCACATGCCGTTATATTCTATCACTACCCGGTCCACCCGGTGGATCTTCTGCCACTCGCCCAGCTTGGCGGTGGTCAGCTCCTCCTCGCTTTCGATGGGCAGGATATGCACATTCTTCATCAGCGGGTGAGAAAGATCGTATTCCTCCTCGCCCTCCTCGCACAGCACCAGCAGGGTGTGCTCCCCGGCATTAAACTTCTTATCCTCCAGCGTTTCCCGGATAAAGCGGGTCTTGCCCCCCTCCAGAAAGCCGGTAAACAGGTAAACCGGGATCTCAACAGCTTTTGCCATTCGTCAGTCCTCCGTTTTTCAGTTCAGGTGGAACAGCGAAGTCAGGGCGTCCTCCTTCAGCTCGGCGCCGATGACGCACAGACGGCCGGTGACACCAGCAGCGCCATTACGGATCTCCACCTCACCGGGAACATAGTCAAAGTGCAGCCACTTGCCGTCCGTACCGGCTACAATGCCCTTGGCCCGCAGCACCTGGCCGTAATCGCCGGTATCCAGGGCTTCCAGCGCGGCAGCCAGCTCCTGCTTCCCGTAGGGGTGGGCGGTCTCTTTACCCCAGCTGGTAAATACCTCATCGGCATGGTGATGATGGTGATGGTGGTCATGTTCATGGCAGCCGCAGCCGCACTCATCGTCATCCTCGTCGTGATGGTGGTGATGCTCATGCTCGTGGTCATGGTCATGGTCGTGGCAGCCGCAGCCACACTCATCGTCGTCATGATGATGGTGCTCGTGCTCCTGCTCCTCGGCCAGCTCCTCCAGAGCAGCCACCAGGGTATCCCGGCGTTCCATGGCCGCCAGCAGCTGCTTGCCGTCCAGTTCGTCCCAAGGGGTCGTCACAATGGTGGCGGTGGGGTTCTTCTCCCGCAGCAGGGCCACACAGGCATCCAGCTTTTCCTGGCTCATCCCGGCCGTACGGCTCAAAATAATGGCGCTGGCGTGCTCCACCTGATTATTGAAAAACTCGCCAAAGTTTCTCATATACATCTTGGCCTTGGTGGCATCCACCACGGTGGTAAAACCGTTCAGCACCACATCGTGCATTTCCAGGTTCTGCACCGCCCGGATGACATCGCTGAGTTTGCCCACACCAGAGGGTTCAATGAGGATACGGTCGGGGTGATAGGTATCCATCACCTGCCGCAGCGCCTTGCCGAAATCGCCCACCAGACTGCAGCAGATGCAGCCGCTGTTCATTTCGGTAATGCTAATACCCGCTTCCTGCAAAAAGCCGCCGTCAATGCCGATCTCACCAAACTCATTTTCAATGAGGACAAGCTGTTCGCCGGTATAAGCCTCAGCGATCAGCTTCTTGATGAGCGTCGTCTTGCCTGCGCCCAAAAAGCCGGAGAAAATATCAATTTTAGTCATAAAAGCATCTTCTTTCTATGAGAATTATTTGCCGATATAGTATTATACTACTTTTGTCAACTTTCTGCAATATCTCAGCATATCCCATTTCGCATATCACTTTCCAATAATAAGCACAACTTTTATATAGCGAAAGGGTCACGGGATATCCCTATCCCATGACCCTCCCCACACTCTTGCTTCTATCGGGGTTATATTTCATCATCTTCGGTCTTTTCCTCGGGCAAAACAATCCCCTGTGCGGCGAAGTACTCCAAAAGAAAATCAACAAATTCCTGCAGAGCTGAAGAATGTGGAAGATTTTTATTCCAAACGGCTTTTACTGCACTGTTCTGTGGCGGATTAAACGGCAGTACTGCAACATCATCCCAGTCCCTCACAAGATTCTGTGGAAGTAATGCACATAGTATACCTTTGGACACCGCTTCCCTAATAAGGGAGCTGGTGTTGGTGCACAAGCGGATCTGCAGCGGCCAATCTACCGGCAGCTTACTGTTCAGCACTGCAATAGGGCGCTGACGGATATCCAAGAAAGTCACTGAATCCTGCTGTGCCAGCGGATCATTTAATGAAGTGCAAAATATGTTTGCAGTTGGATAGATATTAATGGATTCCATTGCATGAAAGCGCTCTTTAATATCTAAAGGAGTCAATACGATATCTATGCTGCCATCATTTAACCTTTTAACTGCATCATAGCTGGAAATCTCCAGCACAGAGAGTTTAATGTGAGGGTGCCTTTTCTTGAGCGCTTCATACATCTCCAGCGGGAAAACATTCCAGCAGGAAATTGCAAGACCCACCGTTAAGGAATGGTTTTCTCCTGTTTCCTTGAGGCTGCTGATTTGTGCCAATAGCGCCGAATAAAATCCCTTAAACTGCGAAAGCAAGTTACGGAGAGTCTTTCCATATTCGGTCAGCTCCATACCATTTCGCCCACGCACAAACAACTGAATGTCCAATTCATCTTCCAGTTCTTGTATCGCTCGCGAAATCACCGAGCGGGAAACATATAATTGCTGGGCAGCAGCAGTCACATTCCCTGCTTGACATACCGCTTCGTAAAATTCAATCTGTTTGAGGGTCACTGTCATCAACTCCTAAACTCTTGATAATCTTCTGCGGGTGATTAACGATGAAATACAAATACAATATTACATTTGAATTATAACATTAATATGGAGACAGGTGCAAGTATCAATTGTTTTTCAGGAGAGGATCAAACACCATAAAGGCAGTAGCCAACAGTGTATATACCCCCATTAGGACATAAATCGGTGTAAACAGCTTTTCCCCCGTTATACTTCCCAGCATATTTAAATAATAAGCCGATGCAAATCCGCCTAAATTGCTTACACCGGTTACAATTGCAATCGCAAGAGAAGATTGGTTGGGCGAAATATACATTCCCAATATGGCATAAGCTGATGTGATCAACAAAACGGAGGTCATTCCCATTATAGCAGATCCAATCATTAGAATTTCCGTCTGTTTTGCAAAGCCTAATATACCAGCACCTGCAGCGGCAATAAAGTATCCAAATACAAGAGTAAGCCGTTTTAGCTTATAAAAAATCTTTCCAAAGAAAAACCCAATGAGACAACCACTGGCACTATAAAGAGAAAGTGCTGTCGCTGCCACGGTGGCGCCTCCGGCATGGCGATGTTCAAACAACAATGAGATATTCATCAGGATAGGATAACTAACCAGCTGCTGCAGAAATAGCAGAAAAGCAGTAAGGGCGGTTGCGATCCTGCCTCGATGATCAAATCCTGCCGATTTAAGTAGTGAATGCTGATAACCGTTTGGTACCTCTGCTGTTACTGTCGGAGCACAGCAGCTTTCTTCCGGCTCTGGTTGGAACACCAGAAGCAGCAGGCTGAATAAACCGAGTAGATGCGCTAAAAAAGTATAGTTCCAGCCGTACTCTGCCAACGAGCCAGCTACCATTTGTAAAAGAACTCCCCCAAAATTACTGATAAGATTACCATAGCCCAACATATCGGCTTGTTCTTTTCCGGTATAGTACTGCATAACAAGCGCATTTCCCAATGAGGCACGCAGACCTACGCCAATGCCAAAAACGGCACGGCAGATCAACAATACTGTAAAGCTTTCAGTTAAAAAGAAAGGTGCGATACCGCCTATCAAAAACAGAAGGATCCCTACAAGAGAGATCGTCCTATAACGAATCTTTATGCCGGCAACGGCGCCAGCCCACAGGGTAGTCGGAACGATAAACAATGTAGGCAGCGTAGAAATCAGCGCATAATTATTTGACGGAAATTGTGCAGCCAGTTTAGCCATCGCAGGAGAAACCGTTGCAACCCCCATTGATGTAAAAAAAATCGCAAGCAGTGAGATCGACTGTAATGGTGAAAGAACCCCTTTTTTTGTAAAAACAAACATATAATATACTTTACCTTCAGTAGATTTGATTAAATAGTGGTACCAAATATACTAATAGGGAAAAGCCCATGCATCAGCCGTAGGCTTTTCCCTATTGTATTCTATTGGGTCATCGTTCACATCGGCCACAATTATCACAGTAGCCCTTTGTCTTGCAAGCTGGCAGGTGTAGTATTTCATAGAAGTCTTCAGCAGAAAGACCCGGCGTTCCGCCGTCAGAAACATCTTTTGAAGTCGGCTCCTTGGGCTTTTTTTCGTCATGGTCAGTCATGATGATACCTCATTTCATGTGAAATCTTCTATAAAAATGATACAATCGACCGTTCACTGCTGCGAATGGCAGTCGAAGATGCGTGCAATCAGTGCTGCGGGGTAGCCTTGATCAAATTAGGATTAAGCTGCGCATCGCCGCCACCCTTAATGCTCTTGCTGTCGGAATCAACGATCTCTCCCTGATTCGCACCAAATTGGCGCACCCCGGAGAGATACCCTGCTTTTTCACGGGCATTTTTGGCAAGCTGGGTATAAAGACCGTATTCATGATCAACAACATTCTGCATGTAGGAAGGATCCGTATATGGGTTGCGGGGCAGCGGGACATCTTGATCGCGTGCCAAAATATCCTGAACCTTCTTGATGTTGACCTTATGCGCAGTGGTTCCATCTGCAATGGCAACGGCAGCAGCTACACCTGCGGCTTGACCGGTGCCGACACACTGCGGAATCAAATTGACATAGTCGATCCCAATTTCATCAGCAGAGATATGGCGTCCGGGGCAAAGCAGATTCTCGGTCTTTTTGGGCAGAATCGCACGGTAAGGAATCTCGATGGGGCAGTTATCGTTGATAAAGCTGATGGTAGAATGCCATGCGATAACATCCTCATGCTCTTTCGGGAAAGCAAAATCATTGGGCGTAATGACATATTCGCCGTCCAGACGATAGGAGCAGCGGGTCCCCAGCTGCGGAGCAATATCATAAAGGAACGCATTGCGGAATGCAACGGGACACGCCTTACGCAGATACTCCAACGCATTGCGCATGGTATCACGGGTCTCCATCTCAGTCTCGGTCGCATCTTTCAGGTTTGAACAGTCACGTTCAGGGTGCCAGTTGTTGATCCAGCACACATCATTGGTCGGACCGGGCAGCGGCGCCGCACGGAACCCACAGACTTTGGAAAATCCCTCATGCAAAGCAGCCGCGGCAGCATGATTGGTTTTTTTCCATTCGCAGAAAAGATCCCAATTGCAACCGCCGATACGCCAAACCAGCGCAGTAGTGGCGCAGCGAGTCAGCTTATCTGCCAGTCCAAAGTAAGGACAACCGGTCTGGCGGAAAATATCGCCGTCTCCGGTGGCGTCGATCACGATCTTCGCCAGTACAGCCTTGCGGCCCTCCTTACTTTCAAAATACACACCCTTGATGGTGTCACCGTCCATTATAGGACGAGTCCCCCAAGAATGGCACATCACATGGATAGAATCCTTGTGCTCCAGCAGCATCTTGTCCATTTCGATTTTCAACTGGTTTGGCTCAAAATACACAGATCGAACCAGCCGTTCTGGCAGCTTCGCATTGGTACTAAAGCAATCGTGAATGTTCTTCCACGCATTGACAAGGACCGGATCCTCACAACCGATCTCATCACCGGATGGTCCAAGAACCGCACCCGGAATACTTTCCATACGGGTGAACCATTCCTCCTGCAGTCCACGGACATACTGTTTGTTATAGAAAGAAAGGCGAGGAACCATAATAACATAGCCGCCGGTAACATCACCGCCCATGTAGCCGTAGCGTTCCATAAGGACAATGTTTTTACAGCCTGCACGGGCTGCCGCTACTGCGGCAGAATGACCAGCTGCACCGCCGCCAACAACAAGAAGATCACATTCGGTATAAACCGGAATTTCTCTCTCACCTTCAAATACAGTTTTTTCTTTTTCGCTCATATAAGGTTTCCTTTCAATAAAGAGGGTCTTTTTTTAGCTGGAGTGGGCCAATACCTTATCGACCCACTCCATCGAGCTATGTTGAGCTATAATAATTACAGAATGTAGGTAAATGCCATGCCGCAAATGTAGCAGATAACCATGAACAGGAATGTCGTTTGAACGCCCTTTGTCCAAACAAACTTCGGGGTAATCTCGGGGCGGCCAAGAATAAAGGCTGCGTTGGTGGAAGCAGCAACGGTCCAGAAAGCATAGCCGGAGCAGATATTCGATATAATCAGGATAACATCGGGGTTGATTCCGGTGGTTGCAGCCAAACTGCAGACAAATGGTGTAACAACCGGACAAACTGCCATGGTAAGTACAAGACCGTTAGCAATCTGAGTAACAAGGGTGGAGAACAGGATTACAATTGCCATCAAGACCCAAATGTTAGCACCGCCGAACAGAGGGCTGAGAACCTCAACCAACCACTGACGGATACCAAGATTTGCGTCGGAGGTGACCTTGCCCAGCATGACCAGCGCACCGACCAGAGAGATCATTGTCCACATGGATGCTTCCGAGAGGCATTTATTAATAGGAACAATGGACTGCTTGCTGTCCTTGCGGCGGATCAAGGCGCCGATTGCACACATAAGTACCCAAATCCAGGAGTTGCCCATGAAAGTAAAGAAATAACGTCCGGGCGCTTCCTTCGGATAAACGGTTCCGATAAGAATATAAATTACCGGAATGATAATCATGGCAAGGCTTATAATCTGATCACGGTTGAAATGATCAGGGGTATTGCGCATGGCCTCTATTTCATTAAAATCCAAAGACTTCAATGGCTCCATGTTGACCCTATACACTGTCTTCATCAGAATCGTGTAAACGATCAAATAGATCATGGTGATGGAGAACATGCAAAGCATCCAGGTGCCTTCATTAAATGTGCGGCCGAAGGGCTCCATTGCAGAGTTGATCAAAGCGATGGTCATAACCTGCGGGGTCTTGAATGCAAAGAAGAAGATACCGGTGGCAGCAATGTAAACACCAAGCAGAGTCCACTTTACAAAGGGATCGTCTTTATCGTAGCCGCAAACATCACGAATGGATTCTACCAGTCCGAAGAACAAAATGTAGACGGGAGGGCCACCAATAAAGGCTGCAGCGACATAGGTGGCAAGGAACAGCATTACCATCGTCATAACAGGACGACCATGGCAAAGCTTGCTGCTCAGCAACTTTTTAGCCAAAACATTCATTGCACCCGAATCTCGCAAAGCCAGACACAGGGCACCGCAGAATACCAGCTGAACAGTAAAGACGGAGCCCAGCCATTCGCTCAACAAACCGGAAATGTCATAATACCCATGGAACAGAGTGGCAAGTAGTGCCATCAGCGAACCGCTGAGCAGGTCGCCGTTAAAGCATGTGATAACGATCAGTCCGATCAGAACACCCAGCATCTTCACACCGGTTTCCGTCACCGTACTAAAGGTCTTGACCACATAGCCAAATAATAGCATAAAGGCCAGACCGATTACCATGACGATCGTGTATGTCGTGTTGAGCTTGCGTTGTTGTGCCATTTTTTTCAAACCTCCTACAAAAATCTCAATCCTATGCCGGACGTCTACAGCATAGCTTGCAATTAGAATATAGCACAGGAAGGCACAAAATAAGCGATTTAATTCGACACAATACTGTTCATTTTTACTACAGGTGAAAAATGATGCGATTGTTGCTTTGTCTCTATTACACATATCGAGCACACAACTGAAGGGCTTGCTGCCTGCGATTCACAGACAGCAAGCCCTTTCGGTTGCTTGAACAATTTTTACTAAAATATTTTATCCAACTTCTTGGGGTCACTTCAAAATCTTACATCAATTTCAACAACTTTGGCAGGAAAGTAACCAAATCTGGGAAAACCATGATAAGTACCACCACCGCAACATAAATAATAACGAATGGCCAAATCCTTTTAAAAGCTGATGCAGCGCTTATTTTTGCAACACCGCAGGCTATGAATAGATCTGAGCCAAAAGGCGGCGTAATGGTACCAATGCACATCCAAACAACAAATACTACGCCAAAGTGGACCGGATCAATGCCGATGACCGTTGCAGCCGGTGCCAAAATGGGGGTAAGAATAACCAGAGCTGGAGAAACCGACATGAACATCCCCAGGAAAAACATAAAGATGCTGAACAGGCCATAGAACATAAGCGGTGTCTTGGCAATACCGATGATCCAGTTGCCAATAAGAGTCGGAATATTATTGCGGGTAAGTACGATGGCAAAGGTTGCAGCTGTCACAATTATCATCATAACCGCAGCAGATGTGCGAGCAGCATTAACAAATGTTTTGGGTATGTCTTTCCACTTTAGCTCCCTGTAAACAAATAGTCCGATGATTAAACCGTAAACCACTGCTACCGCCGCAGCCTCGGTTGGAGTGAAATAACCGCCATAAATGCCGCCTAGAATTATGACAGGCATCAACAACGCCCAAATCGCATCTACAAAAGCCTTCCACAGTTCCTTACCAGTAGGCTTAGGGGAGGTAATCATTTTAAACTTCTTGCTAAATCCATGTGCATACAGGCAGTATAGCAATATTACCGATACGGTTCCCAGGCTTTAGTTCTTCCAATGCACCTTTGATAATGCGACAGGAAACCTCATGCATCTTAATAAAATCCTCATTCGGCTCTCCAACCGATATGGTACGCACCAGTTGTGTCCAATAGCCATTATACCGCGGAGTAATCTCCATATTCTATGGGATATTATCGTTAAGTTTCAAAAACATGGTGAGGTTTCCACCCGCTTCTCGGTACGAGAAATGGCAGATATGTTGCTAATCACCTGCCGCGGGTATATTCTATATTGTTTTGCAACAAATAACTTTACTGACCTGGAAAACAGAATGGCCCGTCATCTTTCCATTTTGGCTTCAGGATTTTGCTGCAATAACGAGTAATATAGGTATGGGACGGTTGCAATTATTTGCAGCCGCCCCTTCATTATATAAAAAAGCAGATTTCTGCATGAGGTTCAAAAGCCTCAATGCAGAAATCTGCGGGTGTTACAGCACCTAGGCGCTGCGAGCTTTTCATCGGACATATTGTTGCCCTTTTGGGAGGTTGCTGTTCAAATTCCTTTGTTGAAGGTTTTTATTTGCTCTTACACCACCTGCAAAAGGTAAAATTTCAGATAGTCGGTCTCCGGAACCTCCGGCAAAATGGGATGATCCGGCGCCTGCTGCCGTGCCTCGATCTGCCGCAGTGTCACACCGGCATCCAGCGCCGCTTCCCGCAGCATTTTGCGGAACATCTCATCGGTCATAAAATGGGAGCAGGAGCAGGTCGCCAAATACCCGCCGCGGGGCAGCAGCCGCATCGCCTTCATGTTGATCTCCTTGTATCCGTGATAGGCGTTTTTGGCGGTCGCGCGGCTCTTGGTAAAGGCAGGCGGGTCCAGAATAATATAGTCATAGTCGCACTTTTTCTCTTTGGCCATCTCGGTCAACAGGTCAAAAACATCGGCGCACTTATAGTCCAGATTGGTCAATCCATTGCGCTTTCCGTTTTCGGCGGCCAGCTCCAGCGCAAAGGCCGAAACATCTACCGCCGTCACATACTCCGCCCCCGCCGCTGCCGCATTCAGCGCAAAAGCCCCGGTATGCGTAAAGCAATCCAGCACCCGGCGTCCGCGGGCCAGCTTGGCCGCCGCCTGCCGGTTGTACTTTTGGTCCAGAAAAAAACCGGTCTTTTGCCCCTCGATGTAGTCCACATCATATTTTATCCTGTTTTCGGTAATGGTCACATGCCCGCTCAGGTCGGTTCTCAGCCCCTCCATCTGGTAAAAGCCCTTTCCCTGCTCCAGTCCTTCCAGCGTTCTTATGGCCACATCATTTCGCTCGTAGATCGCGTCAATCTGCTCACCGTCCTCCCGCAGCAGTTCCACCAGCGCCCGGTACACCCAGTCTTTGCGGCGCTCCATACCCAGGGAAAGCACCTGCGTCACCAATATGTTTTCAAAGCGATCCACCGTCAGCCCCGGGAACTGATCCGCCTCGCCAAAAATAAGGCGGCAGCAGCGGTAATCCACCGAGCCCATCACCGTTTTACGGTAATTCAGCGCATAGCACACCCTCCGCCGGAAAAACGCCTCATCAAAGGTATCATTGGCATTGCGGCTGATGATCCGCACCCTGATTTTGGAGTGATCATTCACCCAGCCGGTGCCCAGGTACCGCCCTTTATTGCTCACCACATCCACCATATCACCATTTTGGTAAGCGCCCTCCACGGCGGTCACTTCCTCCCCATACACCCAGGGGTGGCCGGCCCGCAGGCTGCGCTCCGCCTTAGGGGTAACGGTAAATACCGGATATTCTCTTGCTGTCATAGTATCTCTCCCACTCGCTAAAAATCTCCCTTTATCATAGCGGTTTTTCCGCCAAAAAGCAACACTTGCTCCCCATTCACAAAAGGTCTATAATCATGCTGTACGGCGGCCGCCAAAAGCACCCGCATGGCGGCGTCACTGCCCTTGACAGGCGCCAGCCCGCCTTGCGTCGGGCGCCAAGCCTGCCTGCGGGCGTTCCTGGCCCTGTGGGCGTTTTGCTCGCCGCCTGTCCCCTGCTCCTGCACCACTTTATCACTTTCCCCAAGGAGGTTCCCACATGAAAACCGCCATCTGTTATTATTCCCGCCACCACGGCAATACCCTCAAGGTCCTGGAGGCCATGGCCGAAGTCGCCGGCGCCGACCTTGTTGATGTCACCAGCCGCATGGCCGCCCGCCTGCCGCAGTATGACCGCATCGGCTTCGCCTCCGGCATCTATTACTCCAAATTCCACGATACCGTGGTCCATTACGCCGCCCAGTACCTGCCCGAGGGCAAAGAAACCTTTTTCGTCTGTACCCACGGCTCCACCGCCTGCCCCGAAAAGTATTATGCCGCCATCACCGAAGCAGTAAAGGCCAAAAATTGCCCCATTCTTGGCACCTTCTCCTGCCGCGGTTATGATACCTTTGGCCCGTTTAAGCTCATCGGCGGCATGGCCAAGGGCCACCCAGATGCGGATGACCTGCAAAGGGCCCGTGTCTTTATCCAGGCCCTGTAAAAGCCAAAAACACCGGCAGCTCGCTCCTTTGTCCCGCGGAGCTCGCTGCCGGCCTTTTCTTTTTTTATACAGCTTATACCGCGTACTGACTGGTATACAGCCGATAGTAGAAGCCCTGCTTCTCCAGCAGGCCCTCATGGGTACCGGTCTCCACAATCTGTCCGTCATTGATGACCAGGATCAGATCGGCATCCACTATGGTGGAGAGCCGATGCGCGATGACAAAGCAGGTGCGACCCCGCATCAGCTTATCCATGGCCTTCTGCAGCAATATCTCGGTGCGGGTATCCACATTGGAGGTCGCCTCATCCAGGATGAGCAGCCGCCGGTTGGCCAGCAGCGCCCGCGCGATGGTCAGGAGTTGCTTCTGCCCGCCGGAAATATTGATGGAATCCTCGCTCACCACAGTATCATAACCCTGCGGCAGCGTGCGGATAAAATGATCACAGTAGGCCTCATCGCAGGCGGTGACGATCTCCTCGCGGGTCGCCTCCGGCTTGCCGTAGGCCACATTATCGGCCACCGTCCCGCCAAACAGCCAGGTATCCTGCAGCACCATGCCAAAGAGCCCCCGCACATCCTCACGGCTCACAGCGGCTATATCATGGCCGTCTATCGTGATCTTCCCGCTTTGGATATCATAGAACCGCATCAGCAGGTTCACCAGCGTGGTCTTGCCCGCGCCGGTGGGCCCTACAATGGCCACCTTCTGCCCATGCTTTACCTTCACAGTGAAGTCCCGAATCAGCGGCGTTTCTGGATCGTAGCTGAAATTCACATTTTCAAAATCCACATCGCCCTTTATTTCCTCCGGCAGGTGCCCCTCGATGGGCTCCTCCTCCGGGGCGTCCTGCATCTCATACACCCGTCGGGCGGCGGCACAGGTACGCTGCACCGATCCCATCACCCCGGCGATCTGCTCCAGCGGCGCGGAAAACTGCCGGGAGTACAGCAGCACCGTTACCACGGCACCCACACCCAGGGCTCCCTGTACTGTTAGGTAGCCGCCGATGAGAGCGACCAGAATATACGCCAATGCATTGGCAGCGGTAATGCACGGTGTGATCAGTCCCTGCAGAAAGATTGCCTTTGCCTCGGCGTCCTTCTGCCGCTTGTTCGCCGCGGCGTGCGCCGCAATGGTGGTCTCCTCGTAGTTATATGCCTTCGTGGTCTGGTAGCTGGCGTAGCTTTCCTCCACTATGGAGTACATCTTGCCGCTCTCCTCAAACAAGCGGCGGAAATAGGTACCGCAGGCGGCGGAGATCCGCGAGGAGATCACAATGGAAAGCGGCATCAGCAGCAGGACCGCCAGTCCCATCCGCCAGTTTTCCCGCAGCATCATCACAGCGATGACCACGATCTGCATAAAGCCCATTACTGTCACATCCACAATGTTGTGGATACTGCCGCCCATATTGGAAACATCCTCTTGAATACGGTCAATGATCTGTCCTGCCGGGGTCTTATCAATAAAGCTGATGGGCAGCCGGGATAGTTTATCCGAAAGCTTGATGCGCAGTGTGCAGGTATAGTACTTACTCACCACATTGTTCATTAGGACCATCTTTCCGGTGTCCACGATACTCTTCAGCAGGTACACCCCCGCCAGTGCTCCGCAGATCGGCAGCAGCGCTTCGGTCAGACCGGCTTTGGGCCGTTCTCCGGCCCAGGCATCGTACAGCAGTTGGATGCCTTGACCCAGGAGCTTCGGGGCGATGACGGTACACGCCACCACTATACCACCCAGCAGGGCGCCCAGCAGCAGCCAGCCGTAAATGGGCCGGGCGTCCCGCACCAGTCGGCGGAATACCTCCCAGGTGCTCATTTTTACTTCCTCAGTCGGTTTCTTTTTGCGGTTCATCGGCGCTCACCTCCCGTCTGGGAAAGATAAATCTCCCGGTATACCTTGCAGCGCTCCAGCAGCTCCCGGTGGGTGCCGCTATCCACCAGCCGCCCGCCGTCCATTACAAAGATCTGGTCGCTGCTCATGGCGCTGGTCACTCGCTGCGTCACCACGATCTGAGTCCTCCCGGCCGCCTTTTCGGCCAGCGCCCGCCGCAGGTTCGCCTCGGTCATAAAGTCCAGCGCCGAAAAGCTGTCGTCAAAGAGATAGATCGGCGCGTTTTTCAGCACAGCCCGGGCAATACTCACCCGCTGCTTCTGCCCGCCGGAAAGGTTCTTGCCGGCCTGCTCCAGCCGGTGGTCCAGCCCCTCCGGCTGCGCTTTGATGTAATCCGCCATCTGGGCCACCGCCGCGGCTTCCATCAGTTCCTCCTCGGAAGCGCCGGGGCGCCCCATGACGATATTTTCCCGGATGGTGCCGCTGTAAATGCCGGCGCGCTGCAATACACAGCTGATATTGTGCCGGATGGTACGGCGGCTTAGGGTGGCGGCATCACGCCCGTCAAAGTAGATCTTCCCCTCGGTGGGCAGCCGGAAGGCCATCAGCAGCTGCACCAGCGTGGATTTACCGCTGCCGGTCCCGCCGATGATAGCTACCTTCTGTCCCGCGGCGATATGCAGCGAAATATCTCTTACCGCCGCGGCGTCAGCACCCTCATACCGAAAGGTCACATTCTCCATGCGGATGTCCCCGGCAAAGGTGATATTGTCATCCTCCTCGGCGGTCTCGGTCATCATGTTGGCGTCCATCACTTCACCGATGCGGCCCGCGGCCACCTTGGCATGGGGGTACATCACCAGGGCAAAGGCCGCCATAACGATACCGTTCATTACCAGAACCACATACTGCACCATGGCAAAGATATCGCCGCCGGAAGCGGCGGAAATCCCGCTTTGCATCCGGCTGCCGCCAAAGTACAGGATCGCGACCGCCACCAGGTTCATCAAGGCGATGGCAATGGGCGCCACCAAGCCCATCTTTGTATTCGCTTCAATGATATGCTCGGCCATCACACGGGTGGCCTCAGCTATGCGGCCCTGTTCCTGCTCCTCCCTGTTAAAGGCCCGGATAACGCGGATGCCGTGCAGCCGCTCCCGCACCAGGTCGTTCTGCTTATCGCAGAACTGGTCGCTGATTTTCCACAGCGGCTCCACCCTGCGGCCAATAGCCAGCACCAGCAGCGTAATGATGGGCATAGCCACCAGGATAATGAGCGCCAGCGTGCTGTCCTTGGAAAAGGCCAGCACCACCCCGCCGAAAAACAGCACCGGAATGGTGATGATGTTGCTGGAAAGCATATCGGCCACCCAGGCCAGCGTCCCCACATCGTGGGTGGAACGGGTAAGCAGCGCCGAGGTGCCGATGCGGCTGACCTCTTCAAAGGTCAGGGCATTCACCCGGCCAAAAACCGCCGCGCGCAGGTCGGCGCAAAATCCGGAAACAACTTGGGTGCGGCACCAGGTACCGGCCGCCACCGCCCCCAGCGAGAGCAGCGTGACCAGCAGCATTCTGCCGCAACAGCGCAGGATATAGTCCCAATCGGAGGTGTAGATGCCGCCGTCCAGGATATCACTCATGATGGTGGGCAGCAGCAGCGAACAGACGCTGGAAACGGCAATCAGCAGCATGCCCAGCAGTATTTTCCCTCGGTAGGGCTTAAGATATGGCAAAATTCGTTTCATAATTTCTCCGTCAGTTTATGGGTTCCGCTCTCTCCCCCGATCTTGAAAAAAGGCGCAAAAAGGCCGGGAGCAACAGAAACTCCCGGCGAGCGAAATAGCACCTTGGTTCAGGCGGACTTACAAAGAGAGCTGCTGTGCAGGTATTCGGTTGATTCCAGTGCGGAACTTGTTCATCTTGTTGTTGTGCAAAAAGTACATTTCAGCAGCTCCTTTCTTTCATATTTGGCATCGAAAAGAGTATAGCATACCGAAGGTTCGATTGCAAGCACTTTTTCCCGTCCCTGCATTCCGGCGGCACGCCTCCGCTTTGTCTCGGGGCGCCGTTTGTACCAAACCGGTCACCCCTCGCCCGCTCCGTCGCGCCGCCTGCCTTGTCTTTCATTCCACCAGGTACCCCACGCCAAAGCGGGTGCGGATAAACTCGGAAAGCCCAGCAGCCTCCAGCTTTTTGCGCAGGCGGTTCACATTCACGGTCAGTGTGTTTTCATCCACAAAGCTGTCGGTCTCCCACAGCCGCTGCATCAGCAGCTCGCGGCTCACTACCTGGCCCTTGCGTTCCATCAGGCACAGCAGGATGCGGTATTCATTTTTGGTCAGGTCGATGGCTTTTCCCTCATACTGCAGGGTCTGGTCGGCAGTATTCAGCACCGCTCCCCGGCACTCCGGTGCCGGCAGGGCAGTCTCCAGCCGATAGCTGCGCCGCAGCATGGCCTGCACCTTGGCCACCAGCACACTGCCGTCAAAGGGCTTGGCGATGAAATCATCGCCGCCCATGTTCATCGCCATCACGATGTTCATGTTGTCAGCCGCCGAGGAGATGAAAATGATGGGCGCCGCAGTCCTCTGCCGCAGCTGGCCGCACCAATAGTAGCCGTCGTAGCTGGGCAGCTTGATATCCAGTAGGATGAGATGAGGCTGATAGGTCTCGAACTCCCCGGTAATGTTGCGGAAATCCTGCACCTGCCGCGCCTCCATCCCCCATTGCTCCAGCAGGCTCTGGATGCCCTCGGCAATGCCGCGGTCGTCCTCCACAATGAGTATTTTGAACATTTGGCCCCTCCTCGCTATGCGGTAAATCTCTCCTCCCAGTATCGCACATTCCGGCTAAAAAATCCACCCGAAGATGTTTAAGATTTCTTGATTTTTATGGTCACAAGCGGCATTCCGGGACGCTGCCCGCAGTCGACTGCCCGACGAAATCAGCATAACGCTGTCCCGCCGCAAATGCCAGCAACAGCTGGTTGAGTGGAGCAGATTCAACCACCAATTGAGCCCCACAACCACAGCGTCACCAAAAAAGCCCTCTCCGGCCGGACAGGGCTCTACTTTGCGGCAATTGGCCTAATTTACAAGAGCATTCCATATCCAACAAATTCAGACTTCCAGCTCGTCCTCCATCGGAGGCAGCTGCTCCTCCGGGAACAGGGCGGCAGACTGCTCCTCCGGCAAACTGGCCACCCCCCGCAGCTTCCGCTGGATCTGCCGGGTGCGGACACCGACCAGCTTATCCAATTCACTGCTGGCCTGCTCCAGCCGGGTTTGGGTCATGGTCAGGGCATCCGCAAATTTATCAAACTCGGTCTTAACGGCGCCCAGGATATTCCAAACTTCCCCGCTGCGCCGCTGGATGGCAATGGTCCGGAAGCTCATTTGCAGAGAATTGAGCAGAGCTGCCATAGTGCTGGGCCCCGCAATATTGACCCGGTACTCCCGCTGCAAAACCTCCACCATACCCCGGCTGACCGCCTCGGCATACAGCCCCTCAAATGGCAAAAACAGGATTCCGAATTCGGTGGTCTCGGGCGGGCAAAGGTACTTTTCGCGGATATCCTTGGCTTCCATCCGGACGGTAAGCAGCAGCTGCCGCACTGCTGCTTGAATCGCCGCCTGGTCACCGGAATCATAGGCGTCCCGGAGGGCAGCGTAGCTATCTCCAGGGAATTTGGCATCGATGGGAAGCCAAATAAAGCTGCCATCCTCCGCAGGAAGTTTGACAGCGTATTCCACCACATTGCGGCTGCCGGGAACCGTTGCCACATTTTTGCCGTACTGCTCCGGAGTGAGAATGTCCTCCAGGATAGCGCCAAGCTGCACTTCCCCCAGGATGCCGCGGGTCTTTACATTGCTGAGGACCTTTTTGAGGTCGCCGACCCCCTGCGCGAGGGACTGCATTTCGCCCAGGCCGCGGTAAACCTGCTCCAGCCGGTCATTCACCAGGCGGAAGGATTCGGTCATGCGGTCATTGAGGGTCTTTTGCAGCTTTTCATCAACGGTTAGACGCATTTCGTCCAATTTGGCATTGTTATCCTGGCGAATGGTGGAAAGCTGGCGTTCCATGGACGCACGCACATCCTCCAGCGCGCGCGTGGACTGCTGGGAAAATGTAGATAGTCTGTTCTCGAACTGGGTGAGCTGCTCCAGCAGGGCCCGGCTTTCGCTTTGCGACTGGGACTGCTGGGACTGCATGAGGTACTTGCCGAGGGTGAGAATATCGGCCTGCACCGAACGCTCCAGGTCGCTTTGCAGGCGCTGGAGCTGGGTGGAAATATCATTTTGGCAGGACTTTTTGACCTGCGTAAGCAGGTAGATGAGCAGAGCAAGGATGAGGACGGCCGCCCCCAACAGCACCCAGCCCATGGTTTGCTGATCCATAGGTTTTCTCTCCTGAATTTGGCCAAATGCGAACTGTTGTTCTTCTACGATTCCCATTGTAGCACAAATGTTCGATGATGTAAAGGGGCGAACAAAAGTTTGTAGGAGTAAACGAAAATTCTACCATTTTGGGGGCTTGACAGTGGGCAGGGTGCATAAAAAAGCCCCCGGCGAAGGGGGCTTTTTGGTGGGGCATTAGTTATTTTTTGCGGAGGACAGCGGCAGCGCCGAGCAGCGCCATAACAGCGGCCGCGGCGGCTACGCCGACGAGATCATTGGCGCCGGTGGTGGGGTTCTTCTGGTCATCGGTCTTGGGGGTCTCCTGGGTAGGGCTGATGATGACGATTTGAGAGGGGCCTTCCTCCTTGACGGGGGTGATGTTGCCCTTGGCATCAGCTGTTACCTTGCCGGTAATGGTTTGGGGCAAATCTGTAGTACCACTATTTCTTACTTTGGTAGTACCGTTGGGAGTGATAGTGGCAGTAAAATCATTTGAGGTTTCACCATCACGATAGTCACCCAACAGGATATCACCATTATTGCCGACAGTGCCAGTAAAGGTATTGTTTTCAATGGTTGCATCCAGAGAGCCCTTGCCGCTGTTAACGAAGCGGACCGGAGCTGCAAACGCACTCCAATCACCCGTATCACCGCAGTTGGTGAAGGTGCTGTTCTTCACGGTGACAGTCTGTGTGCCATCTGCTTTGTGATTGAAGTTTACGGGAACTTGGCCACCGTTGAATGTGCAGTTATCAATGACAACCGTACCGTCCGCATTAGAGTAGAGGGCAGTTGCCTTGGTGAGAAAGTCGCAGCCTGTTACGGTGATGTTATTGACACCGGTAGTGCCGCTGATGTATACACGCTGGACATTGTCCATGCCGTTAATCGCCTTACTATCGCAGTTGGTGAGGTTGATGTTTACCGTGTAGCTGGTGTGACGCTGGCCCCAAACGCCGAGATTATAAAGATTGGAGGCAGTGATGGTGATTTCCTTTTCGAGATAAGCACCACCACTCTCGGCCTGCAAACCGGTATCACGGCTAAACATATAGGTATCAACTTCGAGGTCACATTCGCCACCGGAAATATAAGCGCCGTTGCCAATAATGGTAATATTATCCGCAACATGTCCGTGTGTCATTTCGCCAACATCGGAATTCGGACGGCAGGTAATGGTAATATCACCATTATTAGTATTAGCCATGTAAGCATCCTTCAGTGCGTCCTTCAGTGTGGCAGTCTGGCCAACAGAGTTGCCCGCTTGCCAATAAACATTTTTGCCTTCTTCCCAGGCGATTTCATCAGCCATGGAAACGACAGGCAGCATGACGGCCAGCAGGAGGAGGGCCAGTGCCAGGCTAAGGAGCTTTTTCATAAGACATTACCTCTTTCTTTTTGGGGTTTCCCCTCTTTATTTCCGGCAGGTGAATCACGCCCGCGAGTAAATGAATCATGTTTGCCCGCAAACATGAAATCCCCCATATGGGGGATGCCGGTAATGTTATTTTAGCAATTCAAGCGAATAAAGTCAAGAAAACAGTGGAAGTTTTTTCATCTTTGTAGGAGTTGCCAAAAGCGAAGAGGGAAATTTATGCAAAAAAGCAGAGGCCCGGTGAGGGACCCCTGCTGGGAAAATCATTCCTCCCGCTTTTTGCGGGTGGCACGGACGATATTGAGGGCAATGATGCCCGCCACGCACGCCCCGAGGAACATGGGCATGATCATGGCGCTGTATTTTTCATCGGCCGTAAGGACCTCGGCCCACTTGCTGTCGATGTAAAGGGAAAGCTCCGGGCCGATATAGGTGTAGTAGCCGCAGTGGGCCAGGGACTCCTCATCGGGGTAGGCGGTGGGGTCGGATTTTGTCTCCTCATCCAGCAGCTCGTACACCTTCGTATTGGGGGTGGAATAGCCGATGGCCTCGGTATTGGCAAGGCCGACCTCCGGCTCCAGCATAAAGTTGATATACATTTCCGCCAGCTCCCGCTTCTGGCTCTCCTTGGGGATGCACAGGCAATCGGTGAAAAGATTGCTGCCCTCCATGGGGATGGAGAAGGCAAGGTCGGGGTTGTCCGCTATCATGGTGACGGCATCGCCGTTATAATAGGGCGCCATGGCCGCTTCCCCGCCGATCATTTTATCGAATACCTCATCGGCGACATAGGCCTGAATGACCTTTTTCTGCTCCTTCAGCAGCACCACGGCCTTATCCACCTGCTCGGTGCTTTCGGCATTAATGGGCAGCCCCAAATAAGCAAAGGTGATGCCGAAGGCGTCCTTGGAGTTATTGATCATCAAGATATTATCCATATAGGCTTCGCTCCACAGGGCGCCCCAGCTGGCCACCACCGATTCGTCCTCCACCATTTGGGTATTGTAGATGAGCCCCAGCACGCCCCAGGTATAGGGCACCGAATACTCATTGGTGGGGTCGTAGGACTGGTAAAGGTACTTTTCATCGATGTTTTTCAGGTTGGGGATATTGGACATATCCAGCTTTTGCAGCATCCCCTCGGCGATCATACGGGATATCATGTAATCGGAGGGGACAACGATATCATAGACGGCGCCGCCTGTCTTCAGCTTGGCGTACATCGATTCATTGGTATCGTAATTGGAATAGATGACCCGGATGCCGGTGACCTCCTCAAAGGCCTTGTTGACATCCAGTCCGCCATCGGCACCGTCGGAGATATACTCGCCGCAATTGTAGACACTGATGGAATAGCCCTTATCCCTGTAGCGGCCGTAGTACTCCATATCTAGAGCTGAGGTATCAATGCCGGTTTCCGCTGCCAAAGCGGTAACGGGAAGCAGAAGGACAACCATCATCAGCGCCAAAAGGAGGGAAAGGATACGCTTTTTCATGCCGCAGGTTCCTCCTTTCGCATCATCTGCTTTTCCTTGCGGGCAGAGTAATAGTTGCTGAGAAGCAGCAGCGCCAGCACCACCACAAAAATGATGGCGGTAAGGGCATTGATCTCCGGGCTGACGCGCTTGCGCACCATCGAGAAGATGGTGACGGGCAGAGTCTGCGAGGAGGCGCTGGACACAAAGTAGCTGATGACGAAGTCATCCAGCGAGTAGGTGAACGCCATGAGGAAGCCGGATACCATGCCGGGCATGATCTCCGGGATGACAACCTTATAGAAGGCCAGCTTGGGGCTGCAGCCCAGATCCTGCGCTGCCTCGAAGGTGAAGCGATCCATCTGACGGAGCTTCGGGAGGACATTGAGGATGACATAGGGCGTGCAGAAGGTGACATGCGCGATGATGAGCGTCACAAAGCCGAGCTGCATTTCCGGCAGCTGAAGGAACGAAAGTGCGGTGCCGCCGATCCAGTTATTGAACTTCTGGATGCCATTGCCGAAGGAAACGAACAAAAGCAGCATGGAAACACCGGTAACGATCTCAGGATTGAGAATGGGCAGATAGGTGATGTTCATCACCAGTGATTTGAACCACTTACGGCGCATGGCATAGATGCCGACCGCCGCCATGGTGCCCAGCACCAGCGCGATGACAGACGCCGCCAGCGCGATGATCAAGGTATTGCGCAGCGAGGAGAGGATCAGCTCATTGTGGAACAGCTCCTTGTACCAATGGAAGGAGAAGCCGGTCCAGCTGGCGCGGGATTTGGATTCATTGAAGCTGAACGCAATGAGCACGATGATGGGCAGATACAGGAAGATGAATACCAGACGGGTATAAAGCTTGGCATACCATTTCATATGAGCATCCCTCCTCTGTCATCATTGTCCTCAAACTGGTTCATGAGGCTCATAACAAGCAGGATGAATACCATCAATACCAGCGAGATGGCGGAGCCGAGATTGGGATTGTAGGCATTGCCGAGGAACTGGGTCTCGATGAGGTCACCGACCATCATATTGGAGCCGCCGCCCAGCATACGGGAAATGATGAAGGTGGAAACAGACGGCACAAATACCATGGTGATGCCGGTGGTGATACCGGGCACCGAAAGGGGCAGCACCACACGGGTAAAGGTATTCCACGGGTTGGCGCCGAGGTCCCCGGCAGCTTCCAGCGTGTAGGGTTCGATCTTGGTCATGATGGAATAGAGCGGAATGACCATAAAGGGCAGGTAATTATACACCATGCCCAGCACCACGGCACCCTGGGTGTAGATCATCTTGAAGGGGCCGATGCCGAAGAACTCCAGGATGCTATTGATGACGCCGTTATTTTCCAGCAGGGTCATCCAGGCGTAGGTGCGCAGCAGGAAGTTGGTCCACATCGGCAGCATGACCAGCATAACCAGCGTGCGCTGATTATTGGCATTGTAGCGGCTCATGATAAAGCCGAGAGGATAGGCGATGACAAGGCAGATGGCAGTGGCCACCAGCGAAAGCCAGATGGAACGGACAAACACCGCGGTGTAATCCGAGACCTTGGCGACATTGGCGAAGGTGAACTGGCCATCACTGGTGGAAAGGCCGAACACCGCCACCAGAATGAGCGGTACGACGACAAAAATCACCGACCAAACAATATAGGGGACGGAAGAAAAGCGAAATTTCATGGCTTTATTCCTCCGTGCGCTTCATGATATGAATATCCATAGGCGCGACATCCATGCCGATGAGGGTACCGGGCTCCACATACTGGGTGGTGTGGATCTTCCATTTATATCCCATGGCGTCTACCATGATCTCGTAGTGGACGCCCTTAAAGATGATGGATTCCACAATGCCGGAAATTTTGCCCTTATCGGCGGGAACGATCTTGAAGTCCTCCGGACGGACAACGACCTGTACCCGCTCTTTGGGCTCGAAGCCCTTATCGACACAGTCGAAATAGTCATTCGCAAATTCCACGAGGAAGTCCTTATGCATGATGCCATCGATGATATTGCTTTCACCGATGAAATCGGCCACGAAGGCATTGCAGGGCTCATTGTAGATATCCTGCGGGGTGCCGATCTGAAGGATGTTGCCGTCCCGCATGACGACGACGCGGTCGGACATGGTGAGCGCTTCTTCCTGATCGTGGGTGACATAGATGAAGGTGATCTCCAATGCCTGCTGGATGCGCTTTAGCTCGATCTGCATTTCCTTGCGGAGCTTGAGATCCAAAGCGCCGAGGGGTTCATCCAAAAGCAGGACCTTGGGACGATTGACCAGCGCGCGGGCGATGGCCACACGCTGCTGCTGACCGCCGGAAAGCTGATTGATATGGCGTCTGTCATATCCCGAAAGGCCGACCAGCTTGAGCATTTCCTTGACGCTCTGGCGGCGTTCCTTTTCCGGCACCTTGGCGATCTTCAGGCCGAATTCGACATTTTCGTACACATTGAGGTGCGGGAACAGCGCATACCGCTGGAATACCGTATTCACCTCACGCTTGTAGGGGGGCAGGTCATTGATGCGGACACCACCAAAAAAAACATCACCCTCCTTGGGTTGGATAAATCCGCCGATGATGCGCAAGGTAGTTGTCTTGCCACAACCGGACGGCCCAAGAAAAGTAATGAATTCCTTGTCCATGATGTCAAGGTCGATCCCCTTGAGGACCGGCTCGTCATCAAAATCGACTCTGATGCCGCGCAGGCTGATCAAAGCATTTTTGTTCATTTCAACATCCTCCTTTTGCGGTAAATCTGCAGGCCCTCACACCTGCCGCAGCCGCTATTGCACCGTCCCCGCAAAAGGTTTTTAGGATACCCCGAAGATTGGGGTTCTTTCAGATGGGCATATACGAGCCGCCTTTTTATTGAATTGAATGGTCAAAATGACAGATATCAATATATCATATTTTGTCGTAATGTCAATGCTAAATTTCAAGATTTATTAGAGTTTTTCAGAAAATTTCTGCGTCTTTTGGGCAGAGCTTATGATGAACTTTGAAATGCTCCTGATTTCTCCGTTTTTCTCAAAATATCTTAAATTCATGTTTTGGGGGATTTTTCTCCCCGCAGCAGCGAAAAAAGCCAGGAAAGCTCCTCCCGCCGCAGTGCCCCGCAAAGCAGCAGCGCCGCCCCGTAGCAGGCCAGGTAGAGGACAACCAGCAACAGGAGAATAAGCGGCTGCCCGGTCCGGGACAACAGCCTACCAAAGATCAGGCGCAGCAGCCACCAGCCCCCAACTGCCGCGGCCGCCGTAAGCAGCCAGCAGAGCGGCTGGAGCCGGAACACCGTGACCCGGGTAAGCCGCGCGGCACTGAGGGCGAAATTGAGGAGCTCGGTGGCGGAGATGGAGAAAAGATAGCCGGCCACCCCATACCGGGGCAGCAGCAGCCAAACGAGCAGCAGGCCGGTGGCGGCATCGATGATATTGTACCGCATATTGGCGCGGTACTCCCCTACCCCCTTCAGCATGCCATCCACGAGGGTATCCATATACATGATAGGCACCAGCGGCGCCAAAAGGCGTATGTACTGCCCGGCGGCGGGCTCGGAATAGATGAGCTCGCCCAGGGGATGGGCGAAGAAAAAGCAGGCCCCAGCGACGGCCATCGAAAAGAAAAGCCCCAACCGGTAAAGGCGCTCCAGCATGTAGCCAAGACCCCGCAGCCGGCCCTGTACCTGGGCTTCGGTCAGCTCGGGAACGATGAGATCCGCAATGACGGCGATGAGCGCTGCCGGGAACAGCAAAATGGGCAGGGACATGCCCTGTATCACGCCGTAGGCGGCCAGCGCCGCCTGAGCCCCACCGCCAAAAAGGCGAAGCCCCCGCGGGACAAGCAGGTGCTGGGCGGTACTGAGTGCCGACCGTGCGTAGCTGCTGAGGGAAAGCGGCACCGTAATACGCAAAAGAGACGGCAGCATGGAGGTGCGGCAGCGCCCCTTCCGGCGAGGGAGGGAGGCAAGCAGCAAAAGCAGCAGCGCCAGGAAGGAAAAGACCTCCGAGGCGAGCATACCGAGAGTAAGGGCGCCGCAGGCGTACTCCAGGCCGTAGCCGCCCAGCCGCAGCAGCGCCAAAACGGTGCAGCCGATGCGGATGAACTGCTCCGAAAGCTGAACGAGGGACATTTTGACCGACTGGTGCATGGCAATGAAGTAGCCGCCCATGGCACCGGACGCAGCAACAAAGGGCAGGGCGAATGCCAGCACCCGCAGGGAGAGGATAATGCGGTCATCCCCAACCCAGGCGGCCGCCGCAGGCGCCAGATAATAGAGCAGCAGTAAGGCAGCCATGCCGAAAAAAGCGGCATATCCCATGGCGCAGCCGGTGGCCCGGCGGATGGCGGCGTCATCGCCGCGACCGGTCTGCTGGGCAATGAGCCGGGTGGCGGCCAGCCGCACACCGGAGACCGCCACGGTAGTGGCAAGGGTATAGACCGACATCACCAGCTGAAAAAGCCCAATGCCCGCGGCACCGATCTTGCCGGCGACATAGACCTGGAACACCAGGGCGATGGTGCGCATCAGCAGGCTGGTAGCAGTCATGGCGGAGGTATGCAAAAGGAGCTGTTTGGCACGGCGCATATGCGGCTCTCCCCTCCCCTTTTGCGGTATCTCCTTTTATCTTATGGGTGGATGGCGGGAAATAGACGGGCGAGGCGCAGAAGGAAGGTGCGGCCGCAGGCCGTTTCGCCCCTTGGGGCGAAACACACGGGCAAAGCCTGTGGCGGCGGTGCGGAGCGCCGCCGGGCCTGCGGCCGTATCCAGTAAATGGCATAAATTCGGCCCAGGAAAAGGCGGTGGCAGCTACTTTGGCGCGCGAAGGGTGAAGCGATGGTGCAGCAACCCCAGCAGGGCCAGTGCACCTAGTGCTCCGCAAATAGGGTAAACAGTGCCGATGAGCTTCCCGAAGCCGAAAAGGCTGCACAGCCATGCGGGGATAGCCAACAGAAGGACAAATCTGAAGCGGCGGTTCGCCATGGTGGAAAAGCGAACCATGCAGTAATGGCGGAGAGCAACGGCGCAGGAAAGCGCGGTACCGAGCATGGCACAGAGCAGCAGCACCCCATAGAGGTAGTACCAGCCCCCGCCCAGCGCACCGGCAGCGGCCAGCATGGGCAGCGGCGCCTCCACCACGGTGGGAAGCGTCTCCATGGTGAGGAAGATACCCAGCGCGATGGAAATGAGAATAATGCAGCCAAGCAGTACTCCCCACCAAACTGTGCGGCGGGAGCGCAACTCTTTCCCGACGAGGGCCAAAATACCGATGGAAGAAAAAAGATTATAACTGACAAAAGAGCAGGCGGCAATAGCCCAGTGGGAAAGCAGTGGGCTGACGGATGGGACTGCAGCAATGGTAAGCTGCCAGCCGCAGCGGCGCAGGGTAAGCGCGCTGACCAGCACCGAGCAGATAACCAGCAGCGGCACCACGGTGGAAAAGACATTTACCATGCCGGAGGTGCCGGTAAGGGAAAGCAGCGAAACCAAAAGGCAGAACGCCGCACTGCACCAAAGGGCGGAGGCACCCAGTATCTGCGCGAAAAGCGCCCCCACCCCGGCCGCCATGATGACCAATATCCCGAAGAGGAAAAATAGCTGCAGTAGCCCAACGGCATCCCGCAGGAGCGGGATAGGGCGGCGAATCACAAGGGCATCGGTTTGGTCACAGCCGGTGCGCTGCACCAGCCGCAGCAGCAATACCCCAAAGAAAAAGGAGAGTGCCACCGCCAGCAGCAGGCCCGCTATCCCCTGCCAACCAAAGCAGCCAAAAAACTGCCACAGCTCCTGGCCGGAGACATAGCCCGCCCCCAGGTAACAGCCCGCAAATGTAAAGCCCAGCCGCAGTGCACTCTCTTTCCGCTTCATCAAAAAAAGGACGCCCCCTATCGTGTCATGTACGGTGTGCGTCCTTTTCTTTCGTATTCATTTTGCTTTTTGTTCTATCCGCCAAAGCGTTCCACGGTGATATAGAAACGGCCCTTCTTGGAAAGGCCTCCGATCTCCCTTAGAATAAGCCTGCCCTGCCCGCGCACCGAAAGGATATCTCTTTCGGCAAGCTGTCGGTCAGGCTTTAGGCACTCGCAGCCATTCAGGCTGACCCGCCCGGCGGCGATGAGCTCTGCGGCTCTCCCCCGGCTGAGGGAAAAACCGCTGCCAAGAACGGCATCCAACCGCAGTGAAGCGACGGTATCCCGGATGGTCTTTCCATCGGCAGCTGGAATGCGCAGCTCCGAAAGGGGGATCTCCACCGGGTGCAGACCGGTGCGGCCGGCGCTCAGCCAGTTATCCCGCAGGAAGGGAATGCACTCCCGCAGGGCAATGACATCGCAGCCGTTTTCTCCCACTAAAAGGTCGCCCAGCACCTCCCTGCGGACACCCTGTGCCATCAAGCTGCCCAGGATGTCCCGATGGGTAAGCGCCGCGCCATGGCCCCAGCTGACCCGGATAGCTCCAAAGGGCAGCTCCTCTTCCGGAATGTTATCCGCATCCATATAGTCCGGTAGAAAGAGAAACAGGCAGCGCTCGGCATCGGGGTGCCCCCCCATTATCCTATGCGGGGGCGTGCCGCAGCAGACTACCACCTGCTGGGCAATGCCGCGCTGGTGCGGGGTGAGAAACATAGTATGGGTCAGGCGGTTCTGACGGGCACACTGTTCCAGCTTATCCGCCACCTGGGCGGCAGTCATGCGGTCTTCGCCGGAAAATGCTCGGAGAAAATCTCGGTCTTTGGACATGGGAGTCTCCTTTGGAGGGTTTGATGGGGTGGGACGGCCCGCAGGGCAAACCGCCGCAGGCGGTTTCGACGGCGGAGCCGTCGGTTTCGGCAAAGCCGAAACGCCCTGCGGGCCGTATGCCTGCGGTTTGCAGGGGGCAGCGGGGAGAAAATGCCGCCTGTTTTCGTCTTGCATCTTACCATACGGCGGGGCAGAATGCAAGAAAGGCAGCGCCCCATCACGGAGAACCGCCTTTCTTGTATGGAAACTGTACCAGAGGAAAGCAAATTTAGCTGAGGGTAGTGCCGGTGGCAAAGCTGGCCACGATGATAATAATGATGCTGATGGGAGCCAGGTACTTCACCAGGAAGCTGTATGCCTTCTTCAGACGGAAGGGCTTGCCGTCCAGCTCGATCTCGCGGATGGCGTTCTGGGGCTTCCAGGCCCAACCGACAAACAGGCAGGAACCCAGTGCGCACACAGGAATCATCAGACGGTCGGTGAGGAACTCCATAAAGTCGCCGAAGATGGGGGTGGTAAGACCATTCTTGAAGTCGAACCAGATACCCTTGATATCAAAGGCGGCCTGAGAGCAGGTATAAATAGTACCAAGGAGGAACATCACCACGCACAGAATGATGGTAGTGGGGGTGCGTTTCCATCCAAAGCGCTCAGTAGCGAAGGCAACAACGCCCTCCACTAGGGAGATGCAGGAGGTGAGCGCCGCGAACAGCAGCAGCGTGTAGAACAGGATGCCGAAGAACTGACCGCCGGGCATCTGCTGGAACACACCGGCCAGCGAAGAGAACGCAAAGCCTGCGCCCTTGCCAACGCCTTCTGCGCCGAGGGTAGCAAATACGGCGGGAACAATGATAAAGCCGGCAATCAGGGCTACCAGTGTGTCCATACCACAGATGATAGCGGCGTTTTTGGCGAGGTTTTCTTCTTTTTTAACATAGGAGCCGTAGGTAACCATAATAGCCATACCAAGGCTGAGTGAGAAGAACGCCTGCCCCAGGGCCGAAAGCACGGTGCTGAAGGTGACTTTGCTCCAATCCGGAATCAGCATATATTGCAGGCCTTCCCCGGCGCCGGGCATGGTAAGCGCCCGGATAAGCAGAATAATGAGGATGACAAACAGCGCCGGCATACCGATCTTATTAAAGCGCTCAATGCCGGATTCCACGCCCTTGACGATGATGAAGCAGGTAATGCCCATAAAGATACCCGCGAAGATAACTGCAGTCAGTGGGAACCATGTTTCCCCGGTGACGGCATTGTAGCCCAGCAGCGCATAGAAATATCCCAGCGGATCGGCGTAAACCTTGGTGGGCTCGGTGGCGTAGCTGGCCACATAGCGCAGCACCCAGCCGCCTACATGGCAGTAGTAGCTGGTAATGATAAACGCCACGATAACGCCGAACCAGCCGACCCACTTGTAGCCAGGGTGGCCCAGCTTGCCGTAGCTATCGATGGCATTGGCCTGCGCGCCGCGGCCGATGGTCAGTTCCGAGAGCATGACCGGGATGCCTATGAGGAGTACGATAGCAAGGTAGATGAGGATGTACGCTCCGCCGCCGCCTTCGTAGGCCTTGCCGGGGAACTTCCAGATGTTGCCGAGGCCGACGGCCGAACCGGCTGCCGCCAGAATAAAGCCGATCTTGCTGCCCCATTGGGCTCTTTTAGGTTCCATAGTCATTTTCTCCTTTTCTATGCACACTGTGGTAATTGTTCCAATCATAATACAATTTTTAATGGATAGCAACAAAAATTTTAATGGATTGTAAAATTCCGTCGTTTGTGCTAAAAATCGGAGCTTCAATGGGTGTTATTGTGCATATTAACGGTGTTTTCCGCGCTGCTATTATACATATTGCATAAATTCGATTTATCAATTTTATTATAATAATTAAAATTTATAATTATTTAGGGCAGCAAAAAGCACCGACTGGAACCGGTGCTTTGATTTTTTAGGCATGGTAGAGCTTCTTGGTCTGGTATTTCGGCTCACAGGTCAGGTTAACCCCCAGCTTGTGATAAACATTCTCATCCACGCGGGAAAGAATCACACTGGCATGGGCCTCACACCCGCGCAGCTTACTCAGCTGCTGCATGGCCAGTGCTGCAGTGGGGTTGGTAGCGGCACATATGGACAGTGCGATAAGGATCTCATCGGAATGCAGGCGAGGATTGTGGTTGCCAAGGTAATCCACCTTTAGGCGCTGGATAGGCTCGATAATGATAGGCGACAGCAGGTGCATCTCATCATTGATGCCGCCCAGCTCCTTCAAGGCGTTGAGCATGAGCGCAGCGGAAGGCCCCAAGAGAGAGCTGGTCTTCCCGGTGACGATGCGGCCATCAGGCAGCTCCAGCGCCATCGCGGGTTGGCCGGTCTCCTCCGCTTTGGCGCAGGTGGCAGCCACCACGGGGCGGTCTGCGGTGGAGATCCCCAGCTGGTTCATGATAAGCTCCTGCTTGTGGATCTCCTCCGCTTCGCTGAGGCCCTGCCGCACCGAACAGGCGGTGGCATAGTACCGGCGGATGACCTCCTGCTGGGATGCCTTGCAGCAGGCCTCATCATCGATGATGCAGTTGCCTGCCATATTGACGCCCATATCGGTCGGGCTCTTATAGGGGCTGGCGCCGTAAATGCGCTGGAAGATCGCATTGAGCACCGGGAAGATCTCGATATCTCTGTTATAGTTGACGGTGGTGACGCCGTAGGCCTCCAGGTGGAACGGGTCGATCATATTGACGTCATTGAGGTCGGTCGTGGCGGCCTCGTATGCCAGATTTACCGGGTGCTTCAGCGGCAGGTTCCAGATGGGGAAGGTCTCGAATTTGGCATAGCCCGCCTTGACGCCCCGCTTATTTTCATGGAACAGCTGGGAAAGGCAGGTGGCCATTTTGCCGCTGCCGGGGCCGGGGGCGGTCACCACCACCAGCGGGCGGGTCGTTTCGATATACTCATTCTTGCCGAAGCCGTCATCGCTGACGATCAGCGGCACATTGGCGGGGTAATCGGGGATGATATAGTGACGGTACACCTTCACCCCCAGCGCCTCCAGCCGCTTCTGGAAGATCTCGGCGGCGGCCTGCCCGTGGTAGTGGGTGATGCAGACGCTGCCCACATACAGCCCGATCCCCCGGAAGGCATCGATCAGCCGCAGCACGTCCAGGTCGTAGGTGATGCCGAGGTCGCCCCGGCGCTTATTCTTTTCGATATCATCGGCGCTGATGACGATAACGATCTCGGCGGAGTCCTTCATTTGCAGCAGCATCTTCACCTTGGCATCCGGCGCAAAGCCCGGCAGCACACGGGAAGCATGATAATCATCGAACAGCTTGCCGCCGAATTCAAGGTACAGCTTGCCGCCGAACTGCCCGATGCGCTCCCGTATCTTATCCGACTGCATTTGCAGGTATTTTTCATTATCAAAGCCGATTTTGAACATGATTTCCTCCTCGTATTATCCTCTGTCACTGCGTTTTTATCGGGGGCTGCCGCCCATCGCCGGCAAAAATAAAAAAGCGCCTTTTACGAGGCGCTTCTTTTGTTCCCCCTTTGGGGGAGCCCTTACGATTATATCATTAGTGGGCGGGACATGGCAAGTGGAATCGCGTATAATTTATCCCGAAAATTTTAGCGAATAGCGCCAAAATCCATTACCGCGGCCGTTTTTGTCGGCCGGAGATGATGACGCCGCCAATGATAAGCAGCGCCCCCACAATGGCCGTCCAGCTCATGGGTTCCCCCAGCAGGAAGTGGGAGGCCACTATAGTGATAAAGGGCTGGAGATAGATATAGTTATTGGCGTGAACGACTCCCAGCCGGTCGATGACAACATTCCACACGGCAAAGCAGACGGCACTGCCCAGCACCGCCAAGAACAGGATGCAGAACAGCGGCTTTGGCTGTGCCAGCGGGGTAAAGTCGATCGAAAGCTCCCCGCGGGCAGCCAGCAGCGGCACCGAGGTAACCGCGCCGTACAGGATGACCCGGCGGGCCAGCAGCGTGCTGTCCACCCGGCCGGAAAGCCGCTTGATAAGGACTGAATAGCAGGCCCAGCTGGCTGCCGCCAAAAAGGCCAGCAGATCGCCTACCGGGCTGAGCTTGAGCACCAGCGCGCCGTTGAGCACCACCAGCACCACACCACTCATGGCCACGGCAAAGCCGACCCAAACGGTGGTGTGGAGCTTTTCATCCCTGGTAAAAAAGTGCGCCAGGATGGAGGTAAGGATGGGCGCCATCGCCACAATGATGCTGACATTGGCGGCAAAGGTATGCTGCAGGGCGGTGTTTTCGGTCCAAAAGTACAAGGTCCCGCCCAAAATGCCCAGCAGCAGGAAGGTCAGCTCTCCCCTGCCCTGCCACGGTAGCGGCCGGGGGCGCAGCAGCCACAGCACAAAATAGGCAAGCACAAAGCGCATCAGCATCACCTGCGCCGGGGTGTAGTACGCCAGCAGTTCCTTACTGCAAACAAAGGTGGTAGCCCAGACGATACATACCAGCAGCGCCATCATATGCGCCCCGATTTGTCGGGATCTGTTTTCACGGTTTGCGGTTGTCATAGGGTTCGGGTTCTCCTTATTGCCCGCCCTGCGGCCGGATGACCGAAAGGGCGCTGTTGGCGGTGTCGTAGTCCTCCCGCAGGCGCTGCTCCAGCTCCTCCACCGTGGCGGAGCGCAGTGTTTCCAGCGGGTAGTAGATATCCTTCATGCCCGAAAAATGGGCGGCGGCCATCAGGCCGGCAATGGATTCCGCACGGCCGTAAAGGCCGATGGTGCGGCCGTAATTGGCACGGCGGCAGCGGGCAAAATCCTGCGGCGGGATGCCCTGTCGCTGCAGGGTGGTCACTCGCTCACACAGGGCTTCATAGACAGCCTGTGGCTGACGGCTTTCGCCGTCAAACATCGCACAGATAAAGTCGCGTCCCGCCATCACCTCGCTGCCAAAGGTCGCGTTGATCTCGCCCGCCTCGTACAAACGGCGGTACAGGTCAGTCGTTTCGCCGCAGATGAGGTCAAGCAGCAGTTCATCCAGCAGGCGGTGGCGCATATTTTCCTTTTCGCCGCCCGCCGCCTTAAAACCGACCTGGAACATCGGCGTGGCAATGGGCATTTTCTGCTCGCAGTAGTGCTCCCGCACCGTTCTTGGCTCCCGGATGGTAAGCGGGTTGGCCGCGGTCTTCGCTGTGGGGAAATATTTTTCCGCCAGTTCCAGCACCGCGTCCTCCTCAAAGCACCCGGCAACCGAAAGTACCATATTGCCTGGGCAATAAAAACGCTCGTAGCAGCGGCGCAGCAGGGCGGCATCTATGTGGGCGATGGATTCCTCCGTCCCGGCAATATCCTCCCGGATGGGATGAACATGGTACATGGCCTGCAAAAGGTTCGCCGTGACCATCCACTCGGGGCTGTCGCGGTACATGCGCAGCTCCTCTGCAATGATCCCTCTTTCCCGGCGGACGGAAGGCCCGGTAAAATAGGGCGTCGCTACAAAGTCCAGCAGCACCTCCAGCGCCTTGGAAAAGTTTTCGGTACAGCTAAAGTAGTAGGCCGTCTTATCAAAGCTGGTAAAGGCATTGGCGGAAGCGCCCAGTGCGTCAAAGCGCTGCATGGCGTCTCCGTAGGGGCAGTCGAACATCTTGTGTTCCAGATAATGCGCCACCCCGGCCGGAAGCCGCACCTCCCTGCCCCGCACCCGGTAGCCGGTATCTATGGAACCCACCCCGACAGTCAGCATGGCATAGGCGGTCACAAAGCCGGGCATCCGGCACATCTGCACCGTCAGGCCGCTGGGGAGTACAACTGTACGGGTGCTTTGCCCCAACAGGTCGGAGGTATGGCGTTCATCAATCCTCATCGCACCCCTCCTCCTTCCCTACGGCCTGCAAAAAGAACACAGTATCCAGTGTAAGCGCTGCCGCGGCGGCCGCCACCTCTTCCGCGGTAATGGAGGCGATCTCCTCCCTGTCCTGCTGCGGCGTGATGGGATCCCCCTGCAAAAGCCCGCTGAGATACCAGCCCTCGGTGCGGGCCAGGCTATCCCCAATGGAGCAGAGCGAGCTTTGGAACGCCAGCTTGATGTGAGAAAGCTCCTGCGGGGTGATATGCCCGGCGGCCAGGTCGGCGATCTCGGCCAGGATGGCGCTTTGCAGCCGCTCCCGGTTGGCCTCCTCCAGGCCGCATTCAATAAGCAGTATGCCGGTAAGCAGGTTGACCCGCGCGCCGCAGTAATAGCAGCAGCCCAGCCTTTCCCGTACATTGGTAAAAAGCCGGGAGCCGGTGCTGCCGCCCAGCAGGGCGGTCATCACACGCAGGGCGGTACGGGCCCGGCGCTGCCGCGGCAGGCCGGTGCGGAAGCCCAGCACCAATTTACTTTGGCTCATGGGCAGCTGCTCCCGCAGCTCGGTCACAGCGTCGGCACGGCGGGGCAGCTGCTGCGGTGCGGGACAGTACGGTGCCCGTTTTACCCCGCTAAACAGCCGGGTAAAGACCTCCTCGGCATAATCGGGGCTGCCGCACCCGCTGAAAAATATCTCTATACGGGCCGTGCGGATCAGCTCCCGGTAGCGGCCATAGGCCTCCTTCGGTGTGGCAGAAAGCGTCTCCTGCACCGTACCGTAGCGGGGCAGCGCAAACCGACAGCCCCGGCCCATCTCAGCCGTGCAGCGCTGGGCCGCGTAGCTGCGTTTATCGTTGATCTCCGCCTCGATGGTATCAATAAGGTACTGCTGCTCCAGCCGGAAGGCCTCCTCCGGGAAGGCATCGCCCTCCACCTTCGGCTCCAGCAGTATTTCTCCCAACAGCTCGGCGCAGCCCCGGCTGATGCTCTCCCCCTCCAGCGCAAAGCGGTCATCCGCCCCGGCAATGGAGAAGGTGAGCAGTTGGTTTTCGCCGTGGCGGGAAATATCGGTATCCAGCACTGCCCCGTAGAGGTCCGCCAGGCGGCATTCCAGCTCGGTCATATCCCGGCAGCGGCGGCTGCCCATGCGCAGCAGGTATGCCGCCAGCACCGCCGCGGAGGTCTTCCCCTCCGCCAGCGGTGTAATAATAGTGACTGATATGCTGTTGTGGTAGAATTTAGGGTCGTGAATGCGGGAAAACCATACGCCATCGGCGATGGCGCGGCGCTGCAGGGGTCCTGTCATATGTATCTCCTGGGGGTGAAATTTTATCAAAGGCCCGTCCCATCAAAGGGCGGGGTGTAGGCGGCATCGGCGGAAGAACGCTGCTGGGTATAGCCCAAAAAGCCCAGCTCCTCCGCCCGCTCGCAGGCCTTGCGGTATTCGTAGGTAAAAATGGGGCGCTGCAATTCCCGGATGGCAATACCGGCAGGCGGAGTATACTGGCTCATCAAGCTCAGCCGAATATCCTCCGGAGAGAAATTATCCGCCAGCCAGTTCAGCAGCCTTAGGCTGTCCTTATGGGCTCCCGGCAGCACCAGGTGCCGCACCACCATACCGCTTTGCAGCATGCCGTTTTCATCAAAGCGCACCGGCCCCACCTGCCGGAACATCTCCCGCAGGGCCTGGGCCGCCACGGCAAAATAATCCGGCGCAGCAGAATACCGGGCGGAAAGCGCGCTGTCGTAATATTTCAGGTCGGGCAGGTAGATCTGCACCCTGCCCTCCAGCAGCCGCAGCATTTCCACCCGCTCGTACCCGCCGGTATTATACAGTACCGGGATCGCTAGGCGTTCGCCGCACAGGTTCAGCGCTTCCAGTATCCACGGCAGATACTGTGTGGGGGTAACCAAATTGATATTGTACGCCCCCTGCGCCTGCAATGCAAGAAAAACTTCCGCCAGCCGTTCGGTGGTGATCTCTTTCCCCTCGCCCCCGTGACTGATGATGCCGTTCTGACAAAAAACACAGCCCAGCGTACATCCGCAGAAAAACACCGTCCCGGAGCCCCGTTCGGGGTCCTCCCCGCTGATGCAGGGCTCCTCCCACCGGTGGAGAGCGGCCCGGGCGGCACGCAGGGTATTCCCCGCCCCGCAGCGGCCAGTTTGGGTACGGCGGTCCGCCCCGCAGCGGCGGGGACATAATTCGCAATGTTCGGGGATTAGTACCGCCATACACTTTACCGCCTTTCAGCACAATGCCGCAGGCAGTCCTGCGGCATCGTGAAATTTAAGATAATAAATTTATTTTGCGATGATGCCATCAAATGCCGCCCAGGGCAGCACACTGTAACCATCGCACACCGTCTCCCGGCTGATGCCGCGGAGATTCTTCAGCAGCTCGGCAAAGTTGCCGCTGATCATGGTTTCGGTCACGGCGCCGGCCAGCTTGCCGTCTTTAATGAGGAAGCTGTTCTTGGCCACGCCGTTAAAGTCGCCGCTGGCGCCGGGCTGGCCGCCGGAGAAGCGGTTGATAAGAATGCCATTTTTGATCCCGGCAATGATCTCCTCCAAACTCTGCTCGCCGGGATGCAGGAAGTAGGCGCCGCTCTGGTTGGCAGCGCGTTTCTGGCCGGTCTTGCGTGCCGCGTATTCGGAAAGGCAGAAGCTCTCCAGCACGCCATCCCGCAGGATAACGCCGTTTTCGCTCTTATAGCCATTGCTGTCAAAGCGTTCACCGCAGACGATGCGCTCATCCAGCGGCCTTGTTTCCAGCGTGATGCCGCTGGAGGCGACCTTTTGGCCCAGCTTATCCTTCCAGATACTCGTATCACTGATGAGGGCATAATCCCCAGCATAGCAGCCCAGCGCGGTGCCCAGGAATTCTCCCATAAAAGCCGGGCTCACCAGCAGCGTCCCCTCAAATTTCTCCGGAACAGGCGCGGCGGTCAGGTCAGCCTCGGCATCCCGCAGCAGGCGGCGCATCATGCCGGTCTCCATCAGGGGTTGGTCCAGCCGGTCGGTCAGGTAGCCGGTGCCGTTAAAGGAACCCGCCTTCTCCCCCTCGTGGGCGGAGAACATAGTGCTGATGATGTACCCGCCGTTCTGGTAGCGCATCTCCACGCCATTGGTGTTCATCAGCAGGATGTCGTCGTGGTCATATTTCGCGATGAGCTGTTCCATATTGATCTTGGGATACTCGGTGTGCAGGGTATCCATGTACTCCCGCAGCCTGTCAAAGAGCTTATCCCGGTCGGGGGTAAGCACCCCGGCGGTAAAGCTCATATTCTCTGCCTTGGGCGCGATGGATTCGGCCTCATCGGGCTGGGCCGCCATCACCGCCGCCATGCAGTCCTTTACCGCGGCGTCTATGGCTTCCTTTTCGCAGGAATTGGTGTGAATATTGCCGGTTTTCTGCTCCTTGATCGCCTTGAGGGAAAGCCCGCTCTTAAACCCGGAGCGCATGAGGCTGAATTCCCCGCCATCAATGTTCAGTTCGTCTATCTTGCCGCTGGTCACAATCACGGCGGCGTCATCGGCGCCGGCCTTTTGCAGCTGTTCCAGCGCGTAGCTGGCTGCGTCCTTCAAATTCATCATGCTGCTTCCCTCACTTTCCCGCTACATTCACTTTGCACTTTACGGCCGGGCCACCCATGCCCACCGGCATCGGCTGCTTTTTGCCGCAGGTACCGCTGCAGCTCCACACCATGTCGTCGCTCAGCATATCCACGGTTTGCAGCATCTGGAATGCGAAGCCGGAAATGGTGGTATCACGCACCGCGCGGCCCAGCTTGCCGTTCTTGATCTCATACCCCATCATAATACCAAACATGAATTCGCCGGTGGTATCGGCCTGGCCGTTATTGGTCTGGGTAAAGTAGTACCCGTCATCAATGGCGGCGATCATATCCTCCAGCTTGTCCTTGCCGGGCAGGATGGCAGTGTTTCTCATACGGATCAGCGGCTCATCACTGTACGCATAGCCGCGGGCATTGCCGTGCGGCTCCATGCCAAAGTGCTGGGCAGTCTCACGGCTGTTCATGTAGCCCACCAGGATGCCGTCCTTGATGAGGACTTCATCAGAAGCGGGCGTGCCCTCATCATCTACATACACCGGCAGCGGGGCACGGCTGCCATCGGGCAGGGTGTGGGCATAGTCCACCATGGTGATAAGGTCGGTGGCGACCCGCTTGCCCAGGTTGTGCGCGGCCACCGAGCCGCCCAGCACCAGGTCGGCCTCTACGGTGTGGCCCACGGCCTCGTGCGCCAGAATACCGGCCAGCGCCGGAGCCAGCACAACATCCTTCAGCCCCGCGTTGGTAAAGACGCCCTCGCGCTTCTTCATCAGCAGCTCCACCTGCTCGTCCAGCTTTTCGTAGTACTTGCTGGGGTCGGTAAAGTGGTCGGTAAAGACGCCCTCGCCGCCGCCCAGCACGTCAAAGATCTCAACCGGCATCCCATCGGGCGCGTCAGCGGTAAGCTGCACGACCAGATGGGTGCGGGGCCGCACGCTGTGGCTGTTGGTGCCGTCGCTGACAGTCAGCAGCTTCTCCATGCAGTCATGGCGCAGCAGCACCCGGCGGCTTAACAGATTGGGGTACTTCTGCTTCAGGTAATCATCCGCCGCCCGTACAAACTCGATGTAGTCCTTCTGCGGCACCTCAATATATTCCTTATCCTTCGCCACCATGCCGCTGGGCAGCACCGGCAGCGCGGGACGGTTCTTCTTCACGCGGGCATCCAGGAAAAGCGCGTTCTCCTCGGCGGCCTTCAGCACGCGGCGCACACTCTCCTCATCGTATTCCACGGCGCTGGCAAAGCCATAAACGCCATTGCGGTACACCCGGGCGGAAACACCGCCCTGCTGGGCGCGGGCATTGCTTTGCAGGTCGCCGTTCAGCATGGCTACCGCGTGGCTGGTGCTGATCTGCGCGCGCAGCTCCACATGGCCGTGCAGCTGCGGTGCAAAGGATGAAAGATAATCTTTCAGCATATCGGTTCCTCCATATCTAATATCGTTCCGCCGCCGATGACCGACCCGTCGCGGTAGAAAACCACCGCCTGGCCGGGCGCCGGGGCGCGTTGTGCTTTCATAAAGTCCACCCGAACGGTACCGGGGATGGGGCCGGGGCTGATAACCGCCGCGGCCGCCCGGTGGGCATATCTTATCTTCGCTTCCACCTCCAGCGGCTCGTGCATGTCCTCTATGGCGATCCAGTTGAGGTCATCAGCAAAGATGGTCCTGCGAAACAGCCGGCTTTCCTCGGTGGTCAGCTCCACGGTGTTTTCCGCCGCGTTAATGCGCCGCACAAAGGCATGGCACCCCAGCGAGATGCCCAGCCCCTTGCGCTGACCGATGGTATAGTGAGTAATGCCTTTATTAGGCCCCAGCACAGTGCCGTCCTCCGCCACAAACTGTCCGGCGGGCAGCTCCTGTCCTGTCCAGCGCCGCAGGAATGCATTATAGTCCCCGTCCGGCACAAAGCAGATATCCTGACTGTCCGGCTTTTTGGCCACCACCAGCCCGCTTTCCTCCGCTATGGCGCGTATCTCCGGCTTGGAGTACTCCCCCAGCGGCAGCCGCAGCATGGCCAGCTGCTCCTGCGTCAGGTTATACAGCACATAGCTCTGGTCCTTTTGGGGATGAACAGCTCTTTGCAGTTCCCAGCGGCCGGTCGCTTCATTGTAGCCGCAGCGGGCATAGTGTCCGGTCGCCATCAGGTCAAAGCCCAGCTCCCGGAGCTTATGGGAAAAGGCCCCAAATTTAATATATCGGTTGCAGCTGATGCAGGGGTTCGGCGTGCGCCCGCGCAGGTATTCCTCCGCAAAGGGCCCTACCACCTCCTGCCGGAACAGGTCTTTATAATTCAGCACATAGTGCGGAATGCCCAGCTGCTGGCACACATAGGCCGCGTCCCGCACATCGTCGGCGCTGCAGCAGCCGGATTCCAGCGTGGGGTCGTCCCACAGCTTAAAGGTCACACCGGTCACCTCATATCCCTGCTTTTTCAGCAGGTACGCCGCCACCGAGCTATCCACTCCGCCGCTCATGCCCACCATGATCTTCTGCGCCATCGGTGTTCCCTCCTTTTCAGTAAAATAGATTCTTCAAAATAGATTCTTCGTATCGCTTCGCTCATGCCGCGCGTTTCCGGTGGAAGCGCTCGGCGATGGCCACCACCACATGGCCCAGCTCCTTCACCCGCAGCAGCAGGCAAGCGATAAAGTAAACGATCATCGCCACCACGATCGCTGCCAGCAGGCTCACCAGCAGCGAGGTCGTCTTGGTAGAAAACCAGTGGTAGAAAGGCAGCGTCGCCGCGGTCATGGCCCCGGCCGCTATTATCATCTTCAGGTAGGTCCCCGCCAGGTACCGGTAGCCCATATGCCCCATCTTGCGCTGCAGCTGAATAATCAGCAGCACGGTGGTAATAAAGCTGGAAAGCGCCGTCGCCAGCGCCAGCCCCTTGTGCTCCATCGTCCGCATCAGCAGCAGATTAATGACGATATTAAGCACGATCGCCAGCAGCGAATTGATGGTCGGCGTCTTGGTATCCTGCAGGGCGTAGTACACATTGATGGTCACTTCCTTGATGCTGTAAAAGAGCAGCCCCAGCGAGTAGAAAAACACAACTTCCCCGGTGCGCTGCACATCAAATTCGGTAAACTCCCCGCGGAAAAACAGCAGCTGCACAAATTCCTTGGAGAACATCATCATGCCCGCCGAAATGGGGATGACAAACAGCCCGATGATGCCGCAGCTGGAGCGGTAGGTGTGCTTCAACTGCCGGGTATCGCTGGCGGCGGAAAGGCGGGAGAGCTGCGGGAACAGCGCGGTGGTGATAGAGACCACAAACACCGAGGTCACAAACCCGGTGATGCGGTTGCCGTAATTCAGCACCGAGACCACGCCCTCCGAAAGCAGCGAGGCGATGCTCTTATCAATGATGATATTGATGGAATTGATGGTCTTGCCCAGGAAGATAGGCAGAACCATCACCAGGAATTTACGGATATTATGGTTGCGGAAGGCGATATCCGGGTGGTAGCAGAACTGCCGCCGCAGCGCCACCAGCAGCACCAGCAGGAACTCCCCTGCGTAACCGATGACAACGCCCCAGCCCAGCATATCGTAGTTCTCTCCGGAAAGGAGAATGGTGGCGATGACCGCGATGTTCAGCGGCACACTCACCATGCCAACGGTAAAGAAGCAGCCCTTCATCTGCAGGTAGCCCTGCAAAATATAGCCGACCCCCAGGAACACCAGCGAGGCGATCATGATGGAGGAAAGGTTCACCGTCAGGTCCAGCTGCGCGCCCTCAAAGCCCAGCGCGAACAGCCGCACAATGGGATACCGCAGCGCCAGAAACACAGCGATAAAGCCCACCGAGAGCAAAAACGACATGGTGATCACCTGGTCGTGGAACGGCTTTTCCTCACCGGGGCGGTTCTGCTGCAGGTCGGTATAAACGCTGATATAGCTGGTCAGCATAGCGGTACCCAGCCCGGAAAAGAGAATGGTGGGCAGGGTGAACGCCACCACATAGGCGTCACTTACATTGCTGGCACCGTAAGAAAAGGCCAGCGAAAGCTCCCGGCAGAAACCGAGCACCTTGGCCAGTATCGTGGTCAGCACCATGATGATGGCATGGACAGCGGTCTTGTTCATTTACTCATAGCTCCGTTACGAAATGTGATAAACGCCGCCTTACTGCAGCTTGCCAAAATTACTGAACGGGAAAAGGGTGAAGATCGCCCGTCCCTGGATGGACTCGCCAGAAACATAGGGGTTCTGCCAGTAACGGCTATCCATGGAATTGGCCCGGTTATCGCCCATAAAGAGGTAATACCCCTCCGGGACATCAAACTCACTGGGAATGGCATACTGGTACACCACATAGCTTTCCTGCTGCACTTCCCCATTAATGGTCACAGTGCCGTTTTCATCGATCTCCACATGGTCGCCCGGCAGCCCGATGAGCCGCTTGATGAGGGTGGTGCCGGCCAGCTCCGGGGTCTCCGCCGTAAAGACGATGATATCCCCGCGCTCCAGCTTTTCCAGGTCATGCACCCGCAGCGCGAAAAGCGCGCTGTGCTCGGCAATGGTCGGCTCCATGCTGCCCGTGGGCACAATCGGCACAAAGAACACAAATTTCACGATCAAAAACAGTGCCAAAATCTCCAGCCCAAAGGGCAGGATCCACTCCTTATACAGCCGCTTAAAGGTCATGGGCTGCTTTTCTTTCTTTGGGGTATTTTCAGGTTTTTTTTCGCCGGCGGCAGGGGCGGTATTCTCCGGCTGGCCGGCATTCTCTATGATATCGGTCATGCTATATCCTCACAGTGTTTCTTTACTTCAGTATTTCCTTCAGGAAGCTCTCTCCGGCGATCTCCGCCTTGACGCCCAGGTATTCCGCCACGGTGGCGGCCAGGTCGGCATAGGTGCTCCGGGTACCAATATTGACTCCCTGCTTCACTTTTGCGCCGTAGGCCAGCATGGGCACATGCTCCCGGGAATGATCGGTGCTGGGAGTGGAAGGATCGCAGCCGTGGTCTGCCGTGATGAACAGCAGGTCATCGGGCCGCAGCAGCGGCAGCAGCTCCCGCAGCTGCCCATCAAATTCCGTCAGCGCGTTGGCATAGCCGTCCACATCATTGCGGTGGCCATACAGCATATCAAAGTCCACCAGGTTCACAAAGCACAGCCCGTAAAAATCCCTCGCGGCATAGTCCAGCGTGTGGTTCATGCCGTCGGTGTTGCTCTTGTTGCGCACCATCTCGGTAATGCCCTGCCCGGCAAAGATATCAAAGATCTTGCCGACACCAATGGAAGCCAGTCCCGCCGCCTGGATGTAATCCAGCAGCGTTTTCTTCGGCGGCTTCAGCGAAAAATCATGCCGGTTGCTGGTGCGGGTGTAGTTGGGGTATTCCCCCACATACGGCCGCGCAATGACCCGTCCGACCCCCAGCTCAGGCCCCTGCAGCATTTCCCGCGCCTCTTCGCAGATATGATAAAGCTCCTCCACCGGCACATCGGCCTCGTTGGCCGCGATTTGGAACACACTGTCCGCCGAGGTATAGCAGATCAGCCCGCCGGTTTCCTTCTGCTCCCGGCCGTAGTCCTTTATCACCTCGGTCCCGGAATAGGGCTTATTGCACAGCACCTTACGCCCGGTCTTTTCCTCAAAGGCCTTGATAAAGCTCTCCGGGAAACCATCGGGGAAGGTCGGCATCGGCTGGGGCGAAATAACTCCTGCCAGCTCCCAGTGTCCGATGGTGGTATCCTTGCCGCGGCTCTTTTCCGCCATGCGGCCGTAGGCGCCCACCGGGGCCGCCACCGGGGTACCGCAGCCCACCTCATCAATATTAAAGATGCCCATTTTCGTCAGCATCGGGATATCCAGCTTGGAGGAAGTGGTGCAGGCACGCAGGGTATTGCTGCCCGCATCGCCAAAGTCTGCGCTATCCGGCATTTCGCCGCAGCCGCAGCTATCCAGCACAATGAGAAAAACGCGCTTTTCCATAGTCTATACTCCTTGCTCCCCACGCCGCAGGGCGGGGTTATATTTCGGGAGAATTTCCCAATGCTTTATTGTATCACATTCTTGGCATAAAGGGAAGTGAACATTCCTTAAACTTTCCCTTTTTACGCCCCACTCATACCTTGTGCGGGGACAACATTTCTTCCCTGCTTATTCATGTGATAAAAATCCAGGCCCTGTTCTACAATGATTTGTGTAGAAGGAACATTGTTGGCAGATTCATCACCAAAAAACGGAAAGAACAGAATTTAACCCAGGAGCAGCTTGCCGAGCGCTTGGGTATTTCCAATAAAACCATTTCAAAATGGGAAACAGGAAAATGTATGCCCGATTATGCCGTAGCAAAGAACTTGTGTGAGGAATTAAATGTTTCGGTTTCTGAACTCATGGACGGCGAGGAAACCGACGATAAAAGTATTCGTATGTATGATGAGGAACAGATCCTTGATCTGCTGAGAAGAACACAGGAACTGGAAAAGCAAAAAGTCATGCTGACCGGCGTTGTTCTTATCGTCATGGGCGTTGCTTTTCAGTCCTTGTCGCACACCCTGGGCGGCTCCGATGTCAAAGATTTTTTCTCTGGGCTTCTGCTGGGGCTGTCTGTCGCCGAAATGCTGGCCGGTATTGCCGTGATATGTAAAGGCGCAAAAAGAAAATAATAAAGTGACCGCATTATAAGTTGCCCCTGTATTTCCGGATACGGGGGCATTTGCTTTGTTTTCTCCTGTGGAATCAGGCGGATAAAAAAGCCCCATCTTTTACGGAACCTTTACAATTCTGGGAATGTATGGGCGCATATTGCATGAATACTGGATGGTACAGGATAAGATTGCATCAAATCAGTGAAATATTGCATATGTGGGGGCGGGTTTCACCGGCGTTTCGGGCCGGTTTTCTTTGACAGATGCGGCAAAAAAGACTACAATGAGAATTAGAAATTTGCCGCAAGGAGGCCCCGCCATGAAGCAGTATGTTATCGCCCTGGATCAGGGTACCACCAGTTCCCGCGCCATTCTGTTCGACCGGGAGCAGAATATCATCGCCATGGGACAAAAGGAGTTCCCCCAGCACTACCCCAAGGCCGGCTATGTGGAGCATGACCCCATGGAGATCTACTCCTCCCAGTACGGTGTGATGGTGGAGGTGCTGGCAAAAAGCAATGTCCAGCCGGAGGAAATCGCCGCCATCGGCATCACCAATCAGCGCGAGACCACTATCGTGTGGGATAAGGAGACCGGCCGCCCCATCTACAATGCCATTGTTTGGCAGTGCCGCCGCACTGCCCCCCTTTGCGAGGAGCTCAAGCGCCAGGGCCTGGAGGACTACATCCGTGAGCACACGGGCCTCCTCATCGATGCCTATTTTTCCGGCACCAAGATCAAGTGGATCCTGGACAATGTGCCGGATGCCCGCCAGATGGCCAAGGAAGGCCGTCTGCTCTTCGGCACGGTGGATACCTGGCTCATCTGGAAGCTGACCGGCGGGCGCGCGCATGTGACCGACTACACCAACGCCAGCCGCACCATGCTGTATGATATCCGCCACATGTGCTGGGATAAAAAAATCTGCGAGGCATTGGATATCCCCATGAACATGCTGCCGGAAGTCAAGCCCTCCAGCGCCATATACGGCACCATGAACTATGCCGGTGTGGAGATCCCCATTGCCGGGTGCGCGGGCGACCAGCAGGCCGCGCTTTTTGGGCAGACCTGCTTTGCCCCAGGTGAGGCGAAGAATACATACGGCACCGGCTGCTTCCTGCTGATGAACACCGGGACGGATATTTTCCAGAGCAAAAACGGCCTGGTGACCACCATGGCCGCCAGCGCCGACGGCACCGCCCGCTATGCCCTGGAGGGCAGCGTTTTCATCGGCGGGGCGGTCATCCAGTGGATCCGGGATGAGCTGCATCTCATCCACGAGGCGGCCGACAGCGAATACTTTGCCACCCGGCTGGAGGATAACGGCGGCGTATATGTGGTCCCGGCCTTTACCGGGCTGGGCGCCCCCTACTGGGACATGTATGCCAGAGGAGCCATTATGGGGCTGACCCGCGGCTGTAACCGCAAGCACATCATCCGGGCCGCGCTGGAATCCATCGCCTACCAAAGCCGGGATGTACTGGTGGCCATGGAGCGGGATACCGACATCCGGCTGCAGGAGCTGCGGGTGGATGGCGGCGCTTCCGCCAATAACTTCCTGATGCAGTTCCAAAGCGACATCATCCATACCACCATCCGCCGGCCGATGATAAGGGAAACGACGGCATTGGGTGCCGCTTATCTGGCGGGCCTTGCCACCGGTGTGTGGAATGACCTGGACGAGATCCGGGAGCAGTGGACGCTGGATAAGCTGTACACCCCGCAGATGAGTGAGGAGATCCGGGAACGCAATCTGCGCGGCTGGGATAAGGCCATCGGCCGGGTGCAGCACTGGGAGGACCGATGAGCATTACTCACTGGAAAAACTGTCCCATTAAAGCAACCATTCGGACAAGATAAGAGGCCTTTGGTCGGCTACAAAGCCTAAAAAACATCTTTCACCGGGAAAGCCCGCCAAAGTGGAGAGGCTATCCGAGTAAGATAATGTCCACTGGTTGGGTTCTGCGACGAGAGAGTCAATGAATATTGCTCATCGGGAAAACCGGCTGGGGCGGAGCGGCCACATTCACTGGCCAGGTGCGGCACAGGAAAGACCGGTGAAACGGAGATTTTTTTGAAAAGGGCAGGTGCACGGGAAAGTCGCCCCGCAGGGGCGGCGGCGCAGCCGCCGGGACGGGCGAAGCCCGTCACACCGCCCGGAGGGCGGTGCCCTGCGGGGCGGCCCCCGCACCCTGCTGAAACCAAGACAGAAAGGCGGAACTGCCATGACCAAAGCCATGCTGACACCCTGGGGAGAGGCACTTGACCGGGAGCACCCGCTGCCGGAATACCCCCGCCCCCAGCTGAGGAGAAACAGCTACCTGAACCTGAACGGCATATGGGAATATGCCATTACCAAAACGGCCGAAAAGCCCGCTGCCATGCAGGGGGAGATCGTGGTGCCCTTTTCGCCGGAGACCCCGCTTTCCGGGGTGGGACACATCTTGCAGCCGGATGAGTACCTGTGGTACCGCCGCAGCGTCACCCTGCCAGAGGGCTTTTTCCGGGGCGGCCGGCTGCTCCTTCATTTCGGGGCGGTGGACCAGTGCTGCACCGTGTGGGTCAACGGCCAGGAAGCGGGCAGTCACACCGGCGGCTACCTGCCCTTTGCCCTGGATGCGACCGAGCTTATTGAGGGCGATGCCTTTACGCTGGAGCTTCGTGTCACCGACCCCACCGATACCGGTTCCCTTTCCCGCGGCAAGCAGCGGCTGAAAAACACCGGCATCTGGTACACGCCGCAGTCTGGCATTTGGCAGACGGTGTGGATGGAATGCGTACCGGAAAATTATCTGCGGTCCCTGCGCATTACCCCAAAGCCGGAGGAAAATGCGGTCCACATTCGGCTGGAGGCGGATGACCCTGCCATGGCCGCTGTCACGATTTGCAGGGATGGGGGCATCATTGCCGAAGGGCAAACCGACGAAAATGGAGAGAGTACGCTTACCATCCCGGCGGAGGAACTGCGCCTGTGGAGCCCGGAGGACCCGTTCCTTTACGATGTTTCCATCGTCCTGCCGGGCGGCGACCGGGTGGAAAGCTACTTCGGGATGCGGGCCTTCGGCATCGGGCGGGATGAAAAGGGACTGCCCCGCCTGCTGCTGAATGGAAAGCCCTATTTCCAGAACGGACTGCTGGACCAGGGCTACTGGAGCGACGGCTACTACACCGCCCCCAGCGATGAGGCGCTGATCCATGACATTGCTGAAATGAAGCGGCTGGGCTTTAATATGCTGCGCAAGCACATCAAAGTGGAGCCGCTGCGCTGGTACTACCACTGTGACCGGCTGGGGATGCTGGTATGGCAGGATATGATGAACGGCGGCGAGAGCTATTCCCCGCTGTCTATCTATGTATTCTCCAACCTGGGGCTGCGGGTCAAGGACGACCGCTACCGCTATTTTTCCCGGAGTGATGAAGCGGGGCGCACCCACTACTACGAGGAGCTGGGACAGATGATAGACCTGCTGTACAATACCGTCAGTCTGGCGATGTGGGTGCCCTTTAATGAGGGCTGGGGACAGTTTGACGCCCTGAAAGCTGCGGAGTTTATCCGAAAGCGGGATGATACCCGGCCGATCGACCACGCCAGCGGCTGGTACGATCAAGGCGGCGGGGACATCAAAAGTATTCACTGGTATTTCCGGCCGTATCACCACAAACAGCCGCCCAAGGAGCAGCGGCCCATCTGCCTGACGGAATACGGCGGCTACAACTGCGCTGTGCCCGGCCACTGCTGGGGCGAGGGAGCAGAATTCGGCTACAAGAAGATCGCTGACCCGGCAGAATTTAACCGAGCGTTCCAAAAGCTGATGGAGGAGCAGATCATCCCCGCCAAGGAGAGGGGGCTGGCCGCGGCTGTTTACACCCAAGTGAGTGATGTGGAGGGCGAGCGCAACGGCCTGCTGACCTATGACCGCAAGGTATGTAAGGCGAATGAGGCGATTTTCCGGGCGGTGAATGCCAAACTTACCGGGGACGCTTGATTTTGACATGGCCAGTGTGTTATACTCGTAAAACCGAAGGAGTGAGCTGGACAACAGCGGGCGGGTGTCCGAAAGGCCCCGCATGAGGAAAGTCCGAGCTCCACAGGGCAGGATAACTGCTAACGGCAGCCGGCGGCGACGCCCGGGAAAGTGCAACAGAGAGATACCGCCCCGCAAGGGGTAAGGGTGGAAAGGCGAGGTAAGAGCTCACCAGCTTTGGGGTGACCCAAAGGCTATGTAAACCCTATCCGGAGCAACACCAAGCGGGATCACAGGGGGCTGCCCGTCCCGATCCCCAAAAGAGTGGCTGGAGCCTGCTGGCAACAGCAGGCCTAGATAGATTGTTGTCCCAGACAGAACTCGGCTTACAGGTTCACTCCTTCCATTTACAGCAAAAAACGGACTTATCCCAAAGCGGATAGGTCCGTTTTTCTTGCTTTTGTCATATCAACGCCATGGAGGTAAGAACCCAGATGGTGAGGAACATGGTGACGACTGAAAAGAGTGTGGTGACCACAATGAGCTGCGCCGCCAGCTCGCCATCGGCGCCGCACTGGTTGGCCAGGGTATAACCGGAGACCGCCGTGGGGCAGGCCAGCATAACTGCCAATGCCGCCAGGGCATCCCCGCGGAAGCCAGCCAGCACCACCAGTGGAATGAACACAAGTGGGATGATGACGCTTTTACCCAGCACCGCCAGCCACAGAGAACGGCCGTAATCGCCGAAGCGGGAAAGGTGGATGCTGCCGCCCAGCACAATAAGGCAATAAGGGGTGGCCATGCCGCCGATATCGCTGACCGTTTTTTCCACAGGCTGGGGCAGCGGGATGCGCAGCAGCAGGAAGACGAGCCCCAGCGCCGCGCCGATGAGGTAGGGGTTTTTGATGATATTGAGCAGCAGCATAGTGGGCTTTACCCGGCCGCCGCGGTAGACCTCGAACAGGATAGCGGAGATGGTGCTGGTGAGCGGGATGATGATGGCCGCCATAATGGCGATAAGACCGGTATTTTCGCTGCCGTACAGGGAGGCGATGATGGCCATGCCAAAGATGACGAAGTTCACACGGATCTCGCACTGGATGACCGGGCCGCGGCGCTTGGGGTCGGGCTCCAGCCGGCCGAAAATGAGCAATGCCAGCGCCAATATGATGAGGATAATGACGATGGAGGCCAAAAGCGGCTTGCCGTAGACCGAGACATTCCATTCCGCGCGGTACAGGCTGTAAAAGAGCTGGGTGGGCAGCAGCAGCTTAAAGCCCAGACGGTCCATGACATTCAGCGTTTTTTCATCCACCCAGCCCAGCCGCCGTACCAGCATACCGACGCACAGCATCAGCAGGATGGGGGTCACGACCCGGATGGAGAGCAGAAATCCTTGCATTTTTTATCCTTTCCCCTGCGGCCATCCACCAGCCGTGGAGTGTTTTTTCATTGTACCATAAGAATTTGGGGAGAACCGTGTCGGATTCTTCCTAAGTATAGCCGCTTTTCACCCGCATGGCAAGCCCACTAAGGGCGGCGCCGCCCTGTTGCCGGATAGACGCCGCCCTTTTGTTTTTTAGCCGACCGGCCAGTAGCTGCCCTGCTCCACCCGATACAGCGTTTTGACCGGGGCCAGTGTCAGCAGGATATCCACCGGCTGGCGGCTGGAAAACCGCACCGCCGTGCCGCAGCTGGCCTCCAGCGCGCGGGGGCGTGGCATCATCCGGCTGGTGATACCGCTGCGGGTAAGGGCCCGCGCGTATTCCATCGCCTGCAGCTGGTTGGGGAAGGTCGCGAGATACTCCATGGTACTGCCCCCTTTGGGCATATTGGGGCCGTGCCCCATACCATACTATGCAAAAAGCGCCCCGCTGCCCTGCCCGGCACCCAGATGGGCCATGCCGCATAGAATGCGGAAGTACTCTACTTGTTTTTGCCGGTGGGGAGTGGTACAATAACTGCGGATACACTATTCCCGCAAAAGGAGAACGGAGGCCTCTATGAAACAAATCTATCTGGATAACGGCGCGACCAGCTTCCCCAAGGCACCGGGGGTTGGCCAGGCCATGAAGGATTACATCGAGAAGGTGGGCGTCAATGTCAACCGCTCCAGCTACCGGGCCACCGCGGAGGCGGCACTTTCCACCCTGACGGTGCGGGAGGACCTGTGCCGGTTGTTCGGCGCCGGGGAGGACCCCAGCTATGCGATCTTTACCAGCGGCGTGACCATGAGCCTGAATATGATCATGAAGGGGGCGCTGCGCCCCGGTGATCATCTTATCATCAGCGGGATGGAGCACAACGCCGTGGCGCGCCCGGCCACACAGCTGGAGGCGGCGGGCGTGGCGGTTTCCATTGCCCCGTGCGATGGGGACGGTGTGCTGCGGCTGGAGGAATTCGAGAAGCTTATCACCCCTAAAACCCGGTTGGTGGTGATGCAATACGCCAGCAATGTCAGCGGGACCATTCAGCCCATGGGAGAGATCGGAGCCATCTGCCGCCGGCACGGGGTGCTTTTGGCGGTGGACAGCGCCCAGGCAGCCGGGCATTTTGCCTTTGATATGCAAAAATTGCAGATAGACGCCCTGTGCTTTACCGGGCACAAGGGGCTGCTGGGGCCTTCCGGCATCGGCGGCTTTGTGATGAACGAGGCGATGAATAAGGCGCTGACGCCGCTGATCGCAGGTGGGACCGGCAGCATGTCGGCCTCGCTGGAGATGCCCCCTACCCTGCCCGACCGCTACGAGGCAGGGACCCCCAACCTGCCCGGCATTATGGGGCTGGGGGTGGCGCTGCGCTACTTAATGGAAGTGGGGCCCGACGCTTTGCATAAGCGGGAAATGGCTTTGACCAATCGTTTCCTTGACGGGCTGCGGGGGGATGAGCGCATCCGGGTGCCGGGACCTGCCGAAGCCAAAGGGCGGGTCGGGGTCATCTCGGTGGATTTTCTGCGGCAGGATAACGCTGAGGTGGCGTTCCAGCTGGAGGAGCAGTATGGCATCCTGACCCGCTGCGGGCTGCACTGTGCCCCGCTGGCACATAAGACACTGGGGACCTATCCGGAGGGGACGGTGCGCTTTTCCATCGGATATACCACCACCGAGGAGGAAGTGGATGCTGCCATCCGGGCGATCCATGACCTAGCGTAAGGTTTTCGAAAGGCAATGGGCGCCCCGCAGGGGCGGCGGCGGAGCCGCCGGGACGGGCGAAGCCCGTCACACCGCTCGCAGAGCGGTGCCCTGCGGGGCGCCTTTTTGCGGGCTTTCCGCTATAACAAAATCCGGGGCCTCCCTTCGCAGGGGCTCCGGATTTTTTGCTTATTTTACATAGATGGAACAATCCTGGTACTGCTCCACGCAGCCGATGATGGCAGCGCCCGGTACATTTTCGCACTGCAGGAGCTCTGCCAGCAGCTTTTCGGCATCGCGCGCATCCACGGCGATGAGCAGGCCGCCGGAGGTCTGCGGATCGTACAGGATATCCTGCAGATACAGCGGGACGCTTTCGGCGAAGCGGGCGGTAGGCCCGGCAAACTGACGGTTGCGGTAGGCGCCCTCCGGGATGAGGCCCATTTCGGCCAGGGGCTGTACCCCGGGCAGTACCGGCACCTTGGTGCTATCGATGACGATGGTTAAGTCGCTGCCGCGGGCCATTTCGGTGGCGTGGCCCATCAGGGCAAAGCCGGTCACATCGGTCATGCTGTGGACGCGGTATTTCTGTGCGATCTCACAGGCGTATTTATTGAGGGTTGCCATCTGCTTCACGGCACGCTGGTACAGCTCCGGTGGGGCCAGCTCGGCGCGGTTGGCGGTGGTGGTGATGCCAATGCCCAGGGGTTTGGTGAGGATGAGCACATCCCCTTCCAGTGGGGTACAGTTCATGCGGATCTCATCGGGACGGGCAAAGCCGGTCACGGAAAGGCCGTATTTCGGCTCCTGGTCATTGATGGTGTGGCCGCCGGCGATGACAACGCCCGCCTCATAGGCTTTTTCGTAGCCGCCGCGCAGCACCTCGTGGATCATTTCCTTGGACATTTGCGGGGTTACGGTCATGATATTGAGTGCGATTTTGGGGGTCGCGCCCATGGCGTAAATATCGCTGATGGCATTGGCGGCCGCGATCTGCCCGAACATGTAGGGATCATCCACAATGGGAGGGAAGAAATCCAGCGTCTGCACAATGGCCAAATCATCGCTTACCTTATAAACGGCGGCATCATCGCTGGTATCGTAGCCCACCAGCAGGTTTTCATCCTTTACCGTGGGGATGCCCTGCAAGATCTGGCTCAGCATTCCCGCGCCTACCTTGGCGCCGCAGCCCCCGCAGGAGGCAAGTTTGCTCATTTTAATATCACCCTGCATTTTATTTTCCCTCCAGTAATTTGGTATAGTACAATACACCCTCCAGAATGCCACCCGCGATGGCGTTGGCCTTATCGGAGGGGGTGAAGCAGTTTTCGACCTTGCACCGGGCGTCAATATCGCCGGATTTGAGGCCCTTGGTCACGGGGGTTCCCTCCGGCAGCATGCCGCGGACAATGCCGCCCATATTGGCGTAGACCGGTTCTTCCCCGGCATAGGCCACCAGCTGACCCTTTTCCACCACATCGGTGATCTTGACCACCGGGTGCCAGATGCCATCGGCGGTGGCGCGGATAATGCGCTCGCCGCTGAACCCGCCCACATTGCCAGGGGTGGCGGTATCCGGTTCGGGCGAGCCCTCATACAGGGTGCGGCCCATATCATGCCCGCGGTTGCTCTCCACACAGAAGTGGCAATCCACACCGGAGGTAAAGCCGGGGCCGATGCCCACCACCAGCGGCGCATCAGTGATTTTTGTTCCGATATTTTTCTTGGCAATGATGGCATCCACCAGCACAGCCGGTTTCAACTTTTTGGCCTCTTTATATTCGGGGTCAATGAGAATGGGGATCTCCCCTTCCCCGATGATGCGGCGGGCATCCGCAGCATCTTTGGCCAGGCGGGCCGTGACCCCTGTCACCGTCGCGCCGCCATCGTACACCGCACGGGAAAAGGCCACCGTGCAACGCACCGTGGTGGGCTTTTCGATATCGGTGCAGACGATTTGAAACCCGCAGCGGTGCAGCCGGCAGGCAATGCCGGTGGCGAGGTCCCCCGCGCCCTTAATGGCGATCAGCATATTTCTCTCCTCCTATCGCTTCCAAACCTCGTATTCTCCGGGCCGACGCTGCAGGGCCGCGGCTACGACCCGCTCCACGCCTTTTTGCAACAAAAGAGTGGCCAAGGCCGCTATTTCATCCGGCCGGGCCCGATCCGCCTGGTTGAGCAGAACGGCATATGGACGGCTGCCCACATCCTTGCGCTGCGCCAGCGGAGAGCTAAGCAGCATCGCCATCAGCTCCGGGGTTACAATTTGGTCCGGTTCTAGATCAAAACGCAGCTTTGCAAGCTCCGGGCGATGGCACACCTCACCGAGCGGGCGGCCCAACGCGGAAAGCCCCGCCACAGCGATGACCGCATCGGCGAAGGCCGGGATGACCGGTTCGCGGTCATTGGGCACCTTCAGCGGCAGGCCCTTGGTGCCGTCCGCTTCTATTATAACACGGTCAGCAAGCTCCGGGAGCTGTTCCAATAGCGGGGAGGGGCCAAATTTTCTTTCTTCGCTCATGGTGCCTACCGTCATCAGGCGGCAGCTGGCCAAAAGGCTGCCTAAAACTGCGGCGTCATCGCCCATGTAGCCATTCTCCCTGGGCGGGCGGATGTGGGTGGTGGTGGTCATAATGACCGTTTCGCCCCGCCGGTGGTATTCTTCCCCCAGAGCAGCCATCAGGCTGCTTTTACCGCCGCCGCCTACGATCGCCGTTACATGGGAATTTTCTAGGCCAAAGGACGACATTGCCGAATGGTGTTCCATATTTATTCCCCCTCTCCGGTTTTCACCGATATACTGTTCAAAGAATAACACGCGGCACTTGAAAAGTCAATTGATATCAGTCATAATAAGGACATTAAGGAAGGATAAAGGAGGTTCCCCATGAGCAATAAACAGATGACTGCCAGCACCTCAGTGCGAATCCGTATGGACGATGTGAAGGTATTTGGGCCCGGCATAGCGGAGCTGCTGGAGCGTATTGACCGCTGTGAGTCCATCCGTACCGCCACCATGGAAATGAAAATAGCATACAGCAAGGCGTGGACCATGCTGCGCAGCTGTGAGGCGGATTTGGGATATCCGCTGATCCAGCGGAAGGTAGGCGGCGCCGGCGGCGGCGGTTCCACCCTGACGCCGGAGGGGCGTTCCCTGTTGGAGCGTTACCGCCAGTGGGAGGCCGACTGCAAAGCTTATGCCAAGGCCCACCTGGCTGATTTCTTCCCGGAGGCCGCCGAATGAATCTTTCGCTGGTTGTACTGGCGGCTGGGGCTTCCCGGCGCTTTGGGGCGGCCAATAAGCTGCTGCAGCTGCTAGATGGCAAGCCACTGTTATGCCACACGCTGGAGCTGGCGGCAGCGCTGCCCGTTATGCAGCGGACAGCTGTCTGCTCGGTGGAAACCGCCCCCTTAGCGGAAGCGGCAGGCTTTACCGTGCTGCTGAACCCGCAGCCGGAGCTGGGACAGAGCCACAGTTTGCGGCTGGGGCTGGCCGCCTGCCGGGAGAGCGACGGCTGCCTGTTCCTCACCGGGGACCAGCCTTTCCTTAGCGTGGAGACCCTGCACCGGCTGATTAACGCATGGGAGAAGGAACCCGGCGGCATATGGGGATGCGAGTTTGAGGGGCGCTTTTCCATCCCCTCTATCTTCCCTGCCGCTGTGTATGGGGAGCTGCTGACGCAGGATGGCGATGTGGGCGGACGGGAGGTCATGCGGGCCCACCCGGAGCTGGTGCATACCATCCCTGCGCCCCCGCAGGAGCATTTTGATATCGATACCGTGGCGGATCTGGCTGCGGCACAGCAAAAATAACCGAGAAGGAGCAGCCGGCGGGCTGTTCCTTTTTTCTGCGCTGTACCCGCTATCATGCAAAAACACCCCCGTCCTTGCGGACGGGGGGCTTTTGTGTAAAACACGATGAGAAATGGAGCTGTCTTATTTGGTAGAGTTCATCCTTTGATGAACCCCATTCCCTCAAGCTCTAACAGATAATTCAGTCAGTCTGAATTACTCTTTGAACTCGTAGTCCTTGCCGGGCAGGATAGCGTTCAGGATGATACCGAACACAGCAGCGCAGGCCAGACCACCGAATGCAACACTACCGATGACGATGTTCTTATGGTTGAAGCCCAGACCGGATACCAGAATGATAGCGGTGATCAGAACGTTACGCATATTAACATAGTCAACCTGGTTCTCAACGATGGTACGGATACCGGTAGCAGCGATCATGCCGTACAGTACGAAGGAGATACCGCCGATGATGGCAGCAGGGATGGAGTTGATGACTGCCTCAAACTTGGGAGACAGGGAGAGGATGATAGCCATGACAGCAGCAATACGCATTACGAAGGGGTCGAATACGCGGGTCAGGGCTACTACGCCGGTGTTCTCGGAGTAGGTGGTGTTGGCAGGGCCGCCGAGCAGACCAGCCAGGGAGGTACCGATACCGTCGCCCAGCAGGGTGCGGGTCAGACCGGGATCAGCAATGAAGTTCTTGCCGCAGGTAGCGCCGATAGCCATAACGTCGCCAACATGCTCAACCATTGCAGCAACGGCAACCGCCAGACCGGCAACGATAGCGTCAGCATTGAACTTGGGCAGATGGAAGTTGGGAAGACCAACCCAGTTAGCAGAACCAACAGCGCTGAAATCAACAGCGCCCATGATGATGGCAACGATGTAGGAAACGATCAGGGAGATAAGAACGGGGATGATCTTGATCATGCCCTTGCCCCAGGTGTTGCAGATGATGATCACGAGAATCGGAACAATGCCCAGCATCCAGTTGGTGAACAGGTTGTCAATAGCGGAGCCGGCGAGGTTAATACCGATGAGGATGATCAGCGGGCCGCAGACCGCAGGGGGGAACAGCTTCATAACTCTCTTGGTACCCAGAACCTTGATCAGGATAGCGAGAATTACATACAGACCGCCAGCAGCAACTACGCCGCCGGTCGCATACTCTTTGCCGTACTGGGGGATAATAGCCTGATACATACCCAGGAAAGCAAAGGAGGAACCCAGGAATACGGGAACCTTGCCCTTGGTGATGAAGTGGAACCACAGGGTAGCAACGCCAGCGCAGAACAGGGTAACGGAAGCGGAAAGGCCCACAATACCCTCGCCATAGCTGTTGGTCAGAACGGGAACCAGAATGGTAGCGCCGAACATGGCGAAGCACTGCTGCAGGCCCATGATAATGGACTTGCCCCAGCCGAGTTCCTTACGAGCATCATAAATGCCGGTAATTTTAGTACTCATTAAATTTGCCTCCTCAATGATTTGGATTCTCCATTTCTCTTGGTCTATCGAACCTCTGCATCAAGACCGAGTGCGCCCATTTATGTACTTACACATCGGCACGGATTTCTTGCGAAATCTCTTTAATGCAGCATCCTTATTATATCTTGTGTTCATAAAAAATTCAATCTCTCGGCCCCCGGTTTTCCGTATTCCACAATTTACAGTTTTTGATGTTGTGCATTTTGCCATCACCCATTGGAGAAACTCCCCAATATCTCCCCTATCATTTTCAATTATATTTGGAATGTTATAAACATATTCCTATTGAGATATGTTAAATATGACCTAAAATACGCTGCTATTTTCTCCATTTTTGCACCCTTTGCAATAAACTTGTTCGATAATTCGGTCCTTGAGGGATATTTTATGCTGTTAAGATTATGTTAATACACCACAAAGACATAGAAACAGGCACCCACCACAGAGGGCAGGTGCCTGCATTTTTAGTGCCTATTGCGCGCGCTTTTGGATAGAATTACTTCTTCTCAGCAGCGGCTTTTTCCTGCAGGGCCTTCAGCATGCGCTCGGGAGTGATGGGCATCTCGGTGAAGCGGCAGCCGGTTGCATTGTAGATCGCGTTGGCGATGGCGGGGGCGCCGGGAACCATTGCAGGCTCGCCGATACCACGGGCGCCATAGGGGCCGGTCTCCTCGGGATGCTCAACGCCCATGGCGATGAAGGTCTCGGGGGCATTATCGATGGTGGGGATCTTGTAGTCCACGAAGGACTTATTGAGGACTTTACCATCCTTGAGCTTCAGCTCCTCGAACAGTACAGTACCCAGAGCCTGCATCATACCGCCCTCTACCTGAGCCTTATACAGCTCGGGGTTGACGATGTGACCGGGGTCGCAGCTCTCTACCATCTTCTTTACTTCGATGATACCAGTCTCGGTATCGACCTCAACCTCGGCGCCGGCCACAGCGGTGGTCCAGAACGCGGCGGGCTTGGGGGAATAACCGGTAGCGGGATCATAGTTGATGTTATTGGGCAGGGTAAAGGTGCCTACACCGATGGCGGGACCGCCGTAACCGGAGCCGTCCTCAAACGCCAGACCCAGTGCCAGATCGGACATGGGCATACGGCTTTCGGGGTGGTTGCGGTTGATGATCCAGCCGTCCTCGAGGTACAGCTCGCGCTTGATGTAGCCCAGCTTGATCTGAGCCAGATCCAGAAGCTTCTCCTTCAGATCCTCGGCAGCCAGCTTAATCGCATTACCGGCGCAGTAGGTGATACGGGAGGCAACGGTCTGCCACTCATAGGGGGTATGGTCGGTATCGCCGGTGCGGATGGTAAACTTGGAGGGATCGCAGCACAGAACCTCGGCGGCAATCTGGGTTAGGGCAGTATCGGAGCCCTGGCCAATATCGTGACCGGAGGTCATCAGGAAGAAGGTGCCGTCCTCATTCATACGAATGATGGCAGCGGAGCCAGCGTTGGTGGGCTGAGAGGGGGACTTCCAGCCGCCGGCAATGCCCTTGCCGCGTACCTTGTGAGGACCGGAGGGTGGATCGCAGGGCTTATCGTACTGAATGGCCTCAGCGACCTGATCCAGGGCCTCCAGGAAGCCGCAGGATTTCATGATCTCGCCGGTGCCGGTGGACTTGCCGGGAGCCAGACCGTTGACGCGGCGGATCTCGATGGGATCCATGCCGATCTCCTTGGCAACCTCATCGATGTTCTGCTCGATACCGAAGTGGATCTCGCACATACCGAAACCACGGTAGGGGCCGCCTACGGGGTTGTTGGTGTAAACGCAGTAAGCGTCGGTCTTAACATTGTCGAACTCATAAGGGCCGGTGGAAGCAAAGCCGGAGGCCTTAACGATGTTTACGCCGTACTCGGTGTAGGCGCCGCCATCCCAGTAGAAGTTATTCTGAACCGCCAGGAACTTACCGTCGCTCTTGCGAACTGCGGTCTTGATCTTGGTGTACAGACCCTGACGAACATAGGAATTGACGAACTCTTCCTCACGGGTGTATTCCATCATAACGGGACGGCCCTTGCTGTGCATGGCCAGAGGAATGATGATACCTTCGATGGTGGTACCGGCCTTGGCGCCGAAGCCGCCGCCCACATAGGGGGAGATGATACGCATCTTGTTCAGCGGGATATCAAAGGTGGCAGACAGCGCCTGACGAACCGCATACGGAGACTGGCAGGAAGCCCAAACAGTGCACTTACCGTCCGGCTCGTACTGGGCTACTGCAATGTGGTTCTCGATGGGGGTATGCTGAACATGGGGAACATGGTACTCATGCTCGGTGATGTAGTACTCGTCAGGATGCTCCTCGGCATACTTGAAGGCCGCATCGGCATCGCCCTTACGGATGATGTGATGGTGAGAGATATTGGTATGCGCCTGGGGATGGAAGATGGGTACTACTTTATAAGTATGCAGCTCGGGGTGGATGAGAACGGCGTCCTTGGCCATACCCTCCATGGGGTTGTTGATGACGGGCAGCGGCTCGTACTCAACCTTGACCAGCTCGCAGGCGGCCTCGGCGATCTCCGGGGTCTCGGCTGCAACGGCAACAACGGGCTCACCGCAGAACTTAACGGTATTGACTGCCAAGAAGTTCTTGTCCTCCAGATACAGACCACCACGCTTGGTGTAGTAGTCACCGGTGATTACATCGTGAACGCCCTTGAGCGCCTTGGCAGCAGAGATGTCGATGCTCACGATCTTGGCATGGGCATAGGGGCTCTTTACGCACTTGGCATACAGCATACGGGGCCATTTCATATCGCCCACATACTTGGCAGCGCCGGTAACTTTCTTAACGCCGTCTACACGCGGAACACTTACGCCAATATATTTACTCATTATTTGGCACCTCCATTCATGCGCTCGGCAGCGTCCTCAATCGCCTCGATAATTCTCTTGTAGCCGGTGCAGCGGCACAGGTTACCGGACATGTAATGGACGATCTCATCACGGGTGGGATGGGGATTTTCGCGCAGCAGAGCGGTAGCGGAAACGATGAAGCCGGGAGTGCAGTAGCCGCACTGCAGGGCAGCGTGGTCAATAAAGGACTGCTGGATGGGAGAAAGGTTGCCCTTCTCATCAGCAAAGCCTTCTACGGTCTCGAAGTGCTTGCCGTCCATCTCGGGGGCCAGCATCAGGCAGCCGTTGATCAGTACGCCGTCAACGATCATGGCGCAGGCACCGCACTCACCGGCGCCGCAGCCTTCCTTGGCACCGGTCAGGTCCAGCATATCGCGGATGACATTCAGCGCGGTCTTATTAGCCGGTACATCCAGCTCGTATTCCTCGCCGTTTACAAAGAAATCAACATGATAAGTTTTCATTTTTCGGCACGCTCCTTTCTCATACAGAAAGCTCGGCCAGGCTTCTGCGTACAGCAACCTTTACCAGGCTGATACGGTACTCGGCGGAAGCACGGACGTCGCTGATGGGAGAAACCTCGTTGCCGGCAAGCTCCGCTGCCTCACCGATGAGCTCGGGGGTCAGCTTCTTGCCTTTCAGCAGGGCCTCAGTCTTGGGCAGACGAATGGGGGTAGGAGCGCAGGAGCCGATGGCTACGCGGTAGTCCTCACCAAACTTACCAACTGTAGCACAAACGGTAGAAAGGTCTACCTCCTTACGGCGGTCAAACTTGGTGAATACAGCCTTCTGGCCTTCCACATAGGGGATCTTGAGGCCGATGGCCATCTCGCCGGGCTTGAGGCCGACCTTACGCACGAAGATGAAGAACGCGCCGCGGGCGATTCTTTCTTCCTGGCTTTCGCCAGCCCAGCTCACCAGGGAAACCTCACGCTGACCCTCGGGACCTACTACGACCAGCTTGGCGTCGCAGGCAACGAGAGGAGTGACGGTATCCGCCAGAGGAGAAGCGTTGATGACATTGCCGACACTGGTAGCACGGCCGCGCACCAGCTGGGAACCCAGAACGGAAGCCGCCTGAGCGTAGAAGGGGTAATTCTCCTTCACGATCTCACTTTCAGAGATCTCCTTGCAGGTAACGCATGCGCCAATGTACAGGCCGTCCTTCTTGGAGAAAGTGATCTCCTTCAAGCCGGGAATACGCTTGATGTCGATCACGGCTTCCGGGTTAATGAGGCGCTCGCGCAGACGAATCATTACATCGGTACCACCATTCAGGATGGTATACTTACCTTCGTACTCTTTCATCAGTTCGAGAGCTTCTTCCACAGAACCCGGAGCGAAATAGTTAAATTCCTTCAATGTAAGCACTCCTTTTTGATTGGTTTTATGCAGAGTAACACTTATACAGCATCTACATTATAATATTGGAGGCCTGTCAATTCAATTCCTTTTGATCGATTTTGATATTCTGCCTAAAACCGACCCTGCAATTTGTGAAAATTGGAATATACCCCCTTGTAAATACTTCACAACAAAAATGAAAACCGTCCGTGATTTTTGTCAGAACGCCGTTCGGCGGGATTCGTTCACTTTTGATAAGATGAACGAAAATGTTCTTATGCTCTTGTTGATATATCCTAATACCTGTTAAATTATTAACTCACTTTATTTCGATAATTTTCATTTTTCTATGAAAATTCACCAAAAAATTTATTGCTTTCTTGGCGGCAAAAAAGCTCTTCCGCCATTTACTTTTATTCTGCTTTCCTTTATAATGTAGATAAATAACAAATAGAGTAGGGGAACTGCGGCCTTTTCATGCTCCGGCCTTGCAGCCTGCTTTATTTGTCATGGGCACCGCCTCGCTTCCCTACCGCTGCGGACGGTGCTTACCTACATCATTTTGGGAGGTCTTTACTTATGTCCAAAAAACCTTTGGAAGGCATCCGTGTACTGGATTTTACCAATGCGCTGGCAGGCCCCTACTGCTCCATGATGCTCGGCAACATGGGCGCCGAGGTCATCAAGGTGGAGAAACCAGGTACCGGCGATGACAGCCGCGGCTACGGCCCGTTTGTCAATGGCCAGAGCGGCTATTTTGTCAGTGTAAACCACGGCAAAAAGAGCGTCGTCTGCAACACCAAGGATCCCGAGGGCGTTGAGATGTTCAAGGATCTGGTGAAGCATGTCGATATCGTGGTGGAAAACCTGAAGGCCGGTGCCATGAACCGCATGGGTCTGGGCTATGAGGAGCTCAAGAAAGTCAACCCCAAGCTCATCTATGTAGCTATCTCCGGCTTTGGCCAGACCGGCCCCTATGCTCCCCGTCCCGCCTACGATATGGTAGTGCAGGCCATGGGCGGCGTAATGAGCATCACCGGCGAGCCCGGCGGAAAGCCTGTCCGCGTCGGCGCTTCTATCGGCGATATCATTGCCGGTATCTTTGGTGCTTTTGGCGCCGTTACCGCCCTGTATAAGCGCGCCATCACCGGCGAAGGCGATATGGTGGATGTGGGTATGCTGGATTGCCAGCTCGCCATCCTGGAAAACGCCATCATCAAGTATTCCGCTACCGGCGTCGTGGCCGGCCCTCTGGGTGCTGTTCACCCCACCGTTACTCCCTTCCAGGCATTTGAAACCAAGGATAACTATGTCATCGCCGCCTGCGGCAATAACCGCCTGTACGCAGCCTTCTGCAACGCGCTGGGCTGTCCGGAAATGATTGACGATCCCCGCTTTGATACCAATATGCACCGCAACCAGAACCTCAAGCTCATTGGTGACCTGCTGACTGAAAAGACCCGTACCAAGACCACTGCTGAGTGGCTGGATATTCTGGAAAAGGCCGGCGTGCCCTGCACCGGCATCAATACCGTAGATAAGCTGTTTACCGATCCGCAGGTCGCGGCCCGCAACATGCTCATCGAGGTAGACCAGCCCGGCATGGGCAAGGTCAAGATCGCCGGCAATCCGGTGAAGATGGCTTCCGTTGAGGCCGATGCCGACCATCATCCTGCTCCCGCCCTGGGCGATTCCACCCGCGATATTCTGGTGAATATGCTGGGCTGGGAAGAGACCAAGGCCGACGAGTATGTCGAAAAGTTCCACTAAGTTTTTTGTGCAAGTCCCGCTTGCCGGAGACGCTCCTCCGGCAAGCGGCAACCCATATACTCTCTGAAAGAAGGATAAAACTATGACCAAACTTGAAGACCTGATTGAACGCAAAGGTTCAATCGCTCTCGGTGGCGGCCAGGCGCGTATCGAAAAGCAGCATGAGCAGGGCAAAATGACCGCTCGTGAGCGTCTCGAGACCCTGTTCGATCCCAACACCTTTGTTGAGATCGATGCCTTCGTTGTCCATCGCTGCTACTACTTTGGCCAGGAAAAGCAGCACTTCCCCGGTGATGGTGTTGTTGGCGGCTACGGCAAGGTAGACGGCCGCATCGTCTACGCTTATGCCCAGGATTTCACCGTTGTCGGCGGCTCCATGGGCGAAGTTCAGGCCAATAAGATCTGCAAGATCCTTGAGAATGCCCGCAAGGTCGGCGCTCCCGTAGTCGGCATGAATGATTCCGGCGGTGCCCGCATCCAGGAAGGTCTGGACGGTCTGGAAGGCTACGGCAAGATCTTCTTCCGCAATACCGCCGCTTCCGGCGTCGTTCCCCAGATCACTGCCATCATGGGCCCCTGTGCCGGCGGCGCTGTTTATTCCCCTGCTCTCACCGATTTCATCTTCCAGGTGAATAAGACCGGCAAGATGTTCATTACCGGCCCCGATGTTATCAAATCCGTTACCGGCGAGCAGATCGATGCTGAAAAGCTGGGCGGCGCTATGACCCACAACCGCGTCAGCGGCGTTGCGCACTTCATGGCCTCCGATGATACCGACTGCATCAACCAGATCCGTCGTCTGCTGAGCTACCTGCCCTCCAACTTCCGTGATGCCGCTCCCACCATCTTCAATGGTGACGATCCCAACCGCATTGCCGATCAGCTGGATACCATCATCCCTGATAATCCCAACAAGGCGTATGATATGTACGATGTCATCAAGGCCATCACCGATGGCGGCGAGTACATGGACTACATGGGCATGTATGCCCCCAATATGATTACCTGCTTTGCCCGCTTCAATGGCCGCTCCGTTGGTATTATCGCCAACCAGCCCAAGGCCATGGCCGGTTGCATGGATATCAACTGCTCCGATAAGGCTGCACGCTTTATCCGTACCTGCGATGCCTTCGGCATTCCGCTGCTCACCCTGGTAGATGTTCCCGGCTTCCTGCCCGGTTCCACCCAGGAGCACGGTGGTATCATCCGCCACGGCGCCAAGGTCATCTATGCCTACTGCGAAGCCACCGTTCCGAAGGTTACCATGATCCTGCGTAAGGCCTACGGCGGCGCTTACTTGGCCATGTGCTGCAAGGACCTGGGTTCCGATATCGTATACGCCTGGCCCACCGCTGAGATCGCCGTTATGGGCGCCGAGGGTGCCGCCAACATCATCTTCCGTAAGGCCACTCCCGAGGAGCGCGCTGAGCTGATCGATGAGTACAAGCGCGAGTTCAATAACCCCTACAAGGCTGCCGAGCGCGGCATGGTGGATGATGTCATTATCCCCTCCACCTCCCGTCAGATGATCATCGCTGCCATGGAGATGCTCGATGGCAAGGTCGTGGAAGCTCCCAGAAAGAAACACGGCAATGTTCCGCTCTAATCAAAAGGAGCGTGAATAATATGATGTATCTGTATATTGCCATTGCTCTGCTGGTCGGGCTGCTGCTGGGAAAAGCGCTCTTTGGCAAAAAGGCCGCTCCCGCGCCTGCCCCGGCCCCTGTGGCCGCAGTTCCTGCCGCCCCGCAGGAGGATGAGGATGAGATCGCAGCAGTCATCGCCGCCATTGCCGCTATGATGGGCTGCGCGCCGGAACAGGTACGCATCCTTTCCCTGCGTGAGGATTCTCCCTGGAGACCCACCTTACTAATTTCTGATGGAGGACAAATCGATGAAAAGATTCCTGATAAAAATAAATGGAAAAACATATGATGCTGAGGTAGAGGTCGTCGGCACCTCCGCCTCCGCTCCCGTAGCGGCGCCCGCAGCTGCCCCCCGTGCCGCTGCTCCCGCTGCCGCTCCGGCTCCTGCCGCTGCCCCCGCAGCCGGCGGCCCCGCCAATGTCACCTCCCCCCTGCCCGGCACCGTTCTGCGTCTGTGCAAGAATACCGGTGATACCGTTGCGGCCGGCGAGGTCGTCATGATCGTTGAGTCCATGAAGATGGAGAACGAAGTCGTCGCTCCCGAGGGCGGCCGCATCGCCTCCATTGCCGTTGCAGCCGGCTCCGCCATCAATACCGGCGACCTGCTGTTCACTCTCGGCTAAAAGCTCTCACAGCATAATACCTAATGCGGCGCTATTGTTTTGTGTATTTATCACAATGCAATAGCGCCGCATTTTTGCAACATTTTTGATATATTTTCCATATCATTATTATTTTGTGTGTATTGCACCATTTATAGAGTTTTTTATTGTGCAAAATATATATGTCAAAATTCATCAAAAAGGAATCAAATTTTCTACAATGTAAAAATTCCACAACACCTATTGCATTTTATATTATTTAATAGTAGAATAGCTATTAGAAAGAACATGGGTAAGTAGTAAACAGCTGCTCCCTGTTTCCATTATTTCCGCCGAGGCGGAACCGCAAAGGGGGCGACACGCATGGATACCAATTACGGCATCTCGATGAACTCTATTCTCCGCATGGATATCCTGCATGATGCCCGCCTGCTGGCCGGTGCTTCCGGCACCGATCAGATCGTTACCTCGGTCAGCGTCATGGTCGATCCCAACATCGTCAGTGCTGTGACCGGCGGTGAGCTGCTGGTTTCTACCGCCTACGCCATCCGGGAAAATCTCCCCCAGCTTATGGAGCTGATTCCGCAGCTGAAGGAACACGGCGTGGTAGGCCTTGGCTTGAAGTTCAACAGCTATATCAATGAGATGCCGCAGAACATCCTCGATCTCTGCAATGAGCTGAGCTTCCCACTGTTTGAGATCCCCAACAGCATCTCTTTCTCCCAGATTATCACTCCCATCATGACCACCATCGTCAATAATCAGGCACAGACGCTGGGGGATATTTATGAACTGCAAAAGGCCCTTACCGCCACCATGCTGGGCGGCGGCAACCTGCAGTCCATCGTGCAGACGCTTTTTGACCGCTTCGGCAACAGCGTCGCCATCTACAATGACTTCTTTTCTTCTTTTGTGCTGGCCTGCAGCGAGCAGCGCCGTGAAAGCATTTCGCGTCGGATGGAAAATCTCGTCCGTTCCGGCTCCTCCAGCAAAGAGACTGTTTCGCTGATGAGCAGCCGTGAGGTCGATAACATCGACGGGCTCATCTGCAATAAGATCATCATCCCCATTTACAGCGATAAGAAAAAATACGGCAGCATCTACATCTGGGAGGACAACCGCGAGATCACCGGCGTAGACCTGGCCGTTCTGGAAGCTTCTACTTCCCTCATCGCGCTGGATATGATCAAAAAGATCTCGATGTACGAGATGGAAAACAACCACAAGGCCACCTTTCTTGATGACCTTTTGGTTCACGATGAGGAACGGCAGCGCAAGTCGCTGGCCAATGCCGAGTACTTCGATTTCGATGTGGATGCTGAGCACCGTGTGGCGGTCATCCGGGTCCTTTCCGGCAGCTCCACCATCGGCAACAGCTCCCTTTACAAAACCAACAACAGCATTGTCAATATCCTGCGGCGCATCAGCCGCGATAGCAGCATCAAGGTTCTGTTCGTCAATAAGTGTGACAGCATCGTGCTGGTCTTTGAATCCCCCCTGCGGGAAGATGAAGAATACCGCCGGCTGCTGCAGGCGTTCATCGATACCGCACTTTCCTCTTTAGAGGCGGAGGGGATTCTCGCCATGGCGTCTATCGGCGTCGGCCGCAGCTATGCTGATGCCACCAGCCTGTGGAAGAGCTTTAATGAAGCCCGCCGCGCGGCTGCCTGCTGGAACATTGATAATTCCCGTGTTCACTACTTTGAAAAGCTCGGCGTTTATCGCTTCCTTTCTTACGAAAATCTCCGCCCGGAGCTCATCATCTTCTACAATGAAACGCTCAAGGTGCTGGTGGATTACGACCACGACCGCGATTCCGAGCTGGTACATACCCTTTCGCTTTACTTCAAGTGCGGCGGTAATCTCAAGCGTCTGGCAGAAGAAATGGGCGTCCACTACAATACTGTAGCTTACCGCATCCAGCGCATCAAGGAGCTGGCCCATGTCAGCTTTGATAACGCCGACCAGATGCTGAATCTGCAGATCGCCCTTAAGATCTATGAAGTCAACTTCCACCGCTGAGGCCATCTCAGCCCAACTGCTGGCCCTGCTGCCGCAGCACCCCGCGGAGGCCACCGTTCATTCGGTGTTCCATACCTCGGCCAATCTGCTGTATCAGGAGCAACTGGTCACCCTGCTGGATGATACCCGTCCGCTTTATCCCTGTGCCGTACGGCTTGGCGGTTCTATTCCGTCCGTTGCCGCCGGGGAACCCGCTCTCCTTTCGCGGGAGCGCATCACCTTTCCCCACAGCGGCCACACCATCGAGCTCCACCGGGCGGCCGTCACTTCCCTTTCGCTTTTCTCTCCGCTGCTTCCCCTGCAGCTGCCCCACCCGGCGGCTCCGCAGGCCCTGCGGGAGATCATCCTTTCCAACGGCAAGCCGGAAGGCTTCGCTCCTCTGTTTACTATTTTGGAGGACGACCCCTCTCCCCTGCCCGATAACCTCTATGTCCGCTATGCGGCAGAGCACATCCCCGCTCTATTCGCCGCCCTGCGGCAGAAGGATGCCGAAGCCGCCGCTGAGGCTGCCTATTCCATCGCCGGCTGCGGCATTGGGCTCACCCCCTCCGCCGATGACTTCCTTTGCGGAGTCATGGCGTCGGTACTGGCTTCGGCCATTGCCCGCGGGGAACAAAATAAATGGCTGCCCCTTACCGCCGCTATGGCCGAACGAGCTGCCCCCCGCACCAATCTCATCAGTGCCGCATTTCTGCGGCAGGCTGCCGCCGGGCAGCTCTCCTCGGATGTGCTCACTCTCATCCGAACCCTTTATTCCAGTGTCCTATCGCTGCGGCTACCGTCTGCTGCGATGAATGTTATCGCCTTTGGCGAAACATCCGGTACAGATATCCTGACCGGTATATATTTCGGACAAAAAAATTATCCAAATTAGGAGGAAACGGCATTGGTTAGTCTGCAAATCAAACCCAACACCTACTACGACTCCATTACCCTGATGATCATCTCCAAAGAGCTGAAGAAGGTCCCGGGCGTAAAGGAAGCTCTGGTCGGCATGGGCACCGATCTGAACCTTGACATTGCCAAGGTAACCGGTCTTTCCAGCCCCGAGCTGGAAGCCATCACCCCCAACGATTTCTTCGTAGCGCTGGATTGCGAAAACGAAGAGGCCGAGGCTGCTGCTCTCAAAGCTCTGGAGGAGCAGCTGAATAAGAAGGAGGAGAGCCGCAGCGCTGCGTACTATCCCCCCACCCTCACTTCCGCCCTCAAGGCTGATCCCAAGATCAACCTGGCGCTCATCTCTGTTCCCGGCCGTCATGCTTACGATGTTGCCAAGGACGCTCTCGACAAGAACATCAATGTTATGCTGTTCAGCGATAATGTTTCGATGGAAGAAGAGAAGAAGCTCAAAGAGTACGCCGTTTCCAAGGAGCTGCTCATGATGGGCCCCGACTGCGGTACTGCTGTTGTTAACGGTCTGCCCCTGGCTTTCGCTAATGTCATCCATAAGGGCCCGATCGGTATCTGCGGCGCTTCCGGTACCGGTACTCAGGAGCTCACCATCCTCATCGACCAGCTCGGTTCCGGCATCACCCAGGCTCTGGGCACCGGCGGCCGTGACCTGAAGGCGGAGATTGGCGGCCTGATGTTCAAGCAGTGCCTCAACGCCCTCATCGCTGACCCCGATACCAAGGTCATTATCATGCTCTCCAAGCCGCCCGCGGATCATGTTGCCAAGGAGATCCTGGCCATCGCTAAGGAGTGCAACGACCACATCAAGCCCGTAGTCGTAGACTTCATCGGCGGCGATCCCAACCTTCCCAAGGAGTACGGTCTGACCGCTGCCTACAACCTGGAAGACGCTGCCCGCAAGGCTGTTGCTCTCTCCAAGGGCGAGCCCGTTCCCGCTGATATGTTGGATATCGATATGCCCAAGGCTGAGCTGGAAGCTCTCATCGAACGCGAGACCTCCAAGATGGCTCCCACCCAGAAGTACTATCGTGGTTTCTTCTCCGGCGGCACCCTGGCGGATGAGTCCATGAAGCTCTCCATCGGCAAGCTGGGCCACATCTATTCCAATATCCCCCTCAAGCCCGAGGATAAAATCGAGAATCCCCTGACCGCTGAGTACAAGGAGAACACCTGCATCGACTTTGGTGAGGACGAGTTCACCGAGGGTAAACCCCATCCGATGATCGACCTGACCCTGCGCTGCGAGCGTATCCTGCGTGATGCTCATGATCCCACCCTGGCTATTCTGCAGTGCGACTGCGTTATCGGCTACGGCTCCAATGCCAACCCCGCCGAGGAGCTCTCCGCTGCCATTGCCAAGGCCAAGGAGATCGCTGCGAGCGAGGGCCGTTACATCTCCGCTATCTGCTCTATCGTAGGTACCGAGGGCGACCCCCAGAACTTGACCGAGACCCGCAAGCAGTTGGAAGCTGCCGGCGCTATCGTTGTTCGCTCCAACGCTCAGTCCACCTATCTGGTACACCATATGCTGGATAAGCTGAATGGAGGTAAGTATTAATGCATCAGATCAATAAACTGTTCGGAGAAAAGCTCCACATGGTCAATATCGGCGTAGAGACCTTCTATCAGGATATGCTCTCTCAGAAAGAAGCGGGCACCCAGGATATCGAGGTCATCCATGTTGACTGGAAACCCGTAGCCGGCGGCAACAAGAAACTGGCCGGTATGCTCGGTATGTTGAAGTAATTACCCACTCCCGCGCTGCGGGAAGGTGATTTTTCTAAATAATTTATTTAGGAGGAAAAAACAATGACATTGGGCGAGAAAATCAATGCCGCTAATGCCGAAGCCCTGAAGATCATTCTGGGCGCTCAGCCTACCCTGATCGGCGTTGGCACTGCCGGCGAAGACATTCCCGGTATGACCAAAAAGACCATTCTGCACTCTGGCCCTCCCGTAACCTGGGAGAACATGTGCGACCCCACCAAGGGTGCTGTTATCGGCGCTCTGATCTATGAGGGTCTGGCCAAGACTCCCGAAGAGGCTGAAAAGCTGGCCGCTTCCGGCGAGATCACCTTCGATCCTTGCCACCATCACAATGCCGTAGGCCCCATGTGCGGTATCGTTTCCTATTCCATGCCCGTTTGGAAGGTCATCAATAAGGCTCATGGCAACATGGCTTACTGCACCTTCAATGAGGGTCTGGGCAAGGTTCTGCGTTTCGGTGCTTATGATGATACCGTTATCACCCGTCTGCACTGGCTGCGCAATGAGTTCTATCCTGTCATCAAGGAAGCTCTGGAGATCCGTGGCGAGATCGACCTGAAGGTCCTCATCGCTCAGGAGCTGCAGATGGGCGATGACGGCCACAACCGTAACCGCGCCGGTACTTCCCTGCTGATCCGTGAGCTGGCTCCCGCCATCGTTAAGACTCACTTCGATCAGGATGTCAAGGTTCGCGCTCTCGAGTTCCTGAACTCCAACGACCACACCTGGCTGAACCTCACCATGCCCGCCTGCAAGTGCACCATGGATGCCATCGAGGGTATCGAGTACTGCTCCCTGGTTTACACCATGTGCCGCAATGGTACCGAGTTTGGTGTTCGCGTAGCCGGTCTGCCCGGTCAGTGGTTCCACTACACCTCCGAGAAGGTCGAGGGCCTCTACTTCCCCGGCTTCACCGAGGCTGACGCTAACCGCGATGTGGGCGATAGCTGCATCACCGAGACCACCGGCATCGGCGGTTTCTGCATGGCTGCTGCTCCCGCTATCGTTAAGTTCGTAGGCGGCACCGTTGCCGATTCCATCAAGTACTCCACCGAGATGTACGAGATCACCGAGGGTGAGGGCACTGCTTATCAGATCCCCGCTCTGGGCTTCCGCGGTTCCGCTACCGGTATCGATATCCGCAAGGTCATCGAGACTGGTATCCGCCCCGTTATCAACACCGGTATTGCTTGCAACCGTCGTGGTGTTGGTCAGGTCGGCGCTGGCGTTGTTCATCCTCCCATGGAGTGCTTTGAGCAGGCCATCGAGGCTTTTGTAGCCAAGTATGCTGAGGGCTGATTCTCTCACATAATTACTTAGTTGTTTTGGCGTCGGGAGAGGAACCCCCTCTCCCCCGCCCACAAACATAAACCAAATATTTAGGAGGAAAAACACTATGTCTAAGTGGTCTGATGTCAAGATTTATGATCTGTCTATCCCGATCGGCGTAAACTGCCCCCCCTGGCCCACCTATGAGCCCGTACAGATGAAGTTCTTTAAGCGCCTGTCTTCCAATGGCGCTAACGGCCAGATCCTCACCCACTCCAACCATGTTGGTACCCACCTGGACGGCCCTCTGCATTTCGATACTTCCGGCCGTACTGTTGATCAGCTCGAGCTGACCAAGCTGGTTCGTCCCGGCGTCGTTGTTGACCTGACCGATGCTCCCTGCTGCGAAGACTTCGGCATCTACACTCCCGAGATGATCGAGGAGCGCGTTGAAGTTCGTGAGGGCGATATCCTCATCATCAACACTGGTTATCATAAGTATGGTTGGGATTCCCCCGAGGCTGATGAGCAGCGCTACATGGTTCGTCATCCCGGTCCTTCCCTGAGCTTCGTTAAGTGGTGCCAGGATAAGAAGATCGCTTGGATCGGCGTAGACTGCGGTTCCGCTGACCATCCCATGAACACCAAGATTCGTGACTGGTGCCCCATGGATGCTGCTAAGTGCGACAAGTACATGCAGGAGAAGTATGGCAAGACTCTGCAGGAGATGTATCCCTGGCCCGAGCAGTATCAGGCCATGCACATCCAGCTGTTCTGCCAGCCCTATGAGTGCATTCACGCTGAGTGCCTGGGCGGCGACATCGATCAGCTCTCCAACAAGCGCTGCGTAATCGGCTGCTTCCCCTGGAGACTGGTTGGCGGCGAGTCCTGCATCTCTCGTATCGTAGCCTTCACCGGCTTCGAGGATGCCTGATTCTAACTGAATTAGTAGCCTGAATAAGGGGGCGGGGCGCCTGGCGCTTCGCCCCTTTTCTCTCCCTCACCCCCTCTTAAAGGAGTTTCCCGCTATGACGACACTTCTCATCCTTTCCGGGTTCTACATTATCTGGCTGGCTGCCCTGCTTACCGTGGCCTACACCCCCCGCCTGTTCCACAACTACACCTTGTTTAAGGCAATCAATAGTATCCTTTTTGTAGTTATCTCTGTTCTGGCCTGGCGCCACTCCGGCATGAATATGTTCACCTATTGGCCGCTGCTTGCCGCATTCTGCCTCGCTGCCTTTGGGGATATCGCCATTGGTGTCGCCAATAACCGTCATGGCGCGGCTGGCGCTTCCCATTCGATTTCCGGCATGGCAGGGGTTGGCTTTTTCTCCATTGCGCATGTTTTCTACCTTCTGTTCTTCACCCAGTTCTGCCCGATGGAATGGTACCACTTTATTCTGCCCATCATCGCCATGCTGGCCATGCTGCGCATCACACGGCATCCTTCCTTTCATTTCAGCCGGCACACCCGCCCCGCAGGGGTCTTCTATTACATGGTAGTCACTCTTATGTTCTCAGTCGGGCTTAATGTCGCCGTTACCTGCATCACATGGTCGCCGCTGCTCAGTATTCGCTGCCCTCTCAATGGTTGGGCATTGGGTGCCGGCGTTACCCTCTTCCTCGTCTCGGATCTTCTCATGCTTCCCCTCTACTTCTACACCCGCCGCAAATGCCCCCGTTGGGTGCGCTTCGTCAATCTCACCACCTACTATATTGGACAGCTCCTGCTGGCACTCAGTCTCGTACTGTAAGCCCGCAATTCATATATCTTCGGCTCTCTGCTATGGGAGCCGTTTTCTTTTCCTCTCCGCCCGGGGCGCCCACTCCGCTTCCCCCTCGGACCGCACCTCCGCTTCGCTCCGGACGATCCTCGCCCGCTCCGCGGGCGCCCCTCCCCTTTTTCATACCAAAAAAGAGTGCCCCTCATCGGGACACTCTCTTTTATTTAGGCTAATTGCGCAACTCTCGGAATTACTCCTCGATATCGATAACAACGCCGGAACCAACGGTACGGCCGCCCTCGCGGATAGCGAAGCGCAGACCCTTCTCGATGGCGATGGGGGTGATCAGCTCAACATCCATCTCAACATTATCGCCGGGCATGCACATCTCTACGCCCTCGGGCAGGGAGATAACGCCGGTAACATCGGTGGTACGGAAATAGAACTGAGGACGATAGTTGTTGAAGAAGGGGGTATGACGGCCGCCTTCAGACTGCTTCAGTACATAAACCTGGCCACGGAACTTGGTGTGAGGATGGATGGAGCCGGGTTTGCACAGTACCTGACCACGCTCAACTTCGGTTCTCTGGATACCACGCAGCAGAGCACCAATGTTATCGCCAGCCTCAGCATAGTCCAGCAGCTTGCGGAACATCTCAACACCGGTAACTACGGTCTTGCGGGTGTCATGGATACCAACGATCTCAACTTCGTCGCCGACCTTAACCTGACCACGCTCTACACGGCCGGTAACTACGGTGCCACGGCCGGTGATGGTGAATACATCCTCGATGGGCATCAGGAAGGGCAGGTCAGCCTTACGCTCGGGGGTGGGGATATAGTCATCAACAGCGTCCATCAGAGCCAGGATGGAAGCGTAAGCGGGATCGGAAGGATCCTTGCTGTCGCACTCCAGGGCCTGCAGAGCGGAACCCTTGATTACGGGGATCTCGTCGCCGGGGAAATCGTAGCTGGAAAGCAGCTCACGGATCTCCATCTCAACCAGCTCCAGCAGCTCCTCGTCGTCTACCTGGTCAACCTTGTTCATGTAAACTACGATGTAGGGAACGCCTACCTGACGGGCCAGCAGGATGTGCTCACGGGTCTGGGGCATGGGACCATCAGCAGAAGAAACTACCAGGATAGCGCCGTCCATCTGGGCAGCACCGGTGATCATGTTCTTAACATAGTCGGCATGGCCGGGGCAGTCAACATGGGCATAGTGACGCTTGTCGGTCTCATACTCTACATGGGCAGTGTTGATTGTGATACCACGGGCACGCTCTTCGGGAGCCTTATCGATCATGTCGTAAGCCATGAACTCGGCATCGCCCTTCAGACCAAGAACCTTGGTGATAGCAGCGGTCAGAGTGGTCTTACCATGGTCAACGTGACCAATGGTACCGATGTTTACGTGGGGTTTGTTGCGCTCAAATTTCTGTTTAGCCATCGTAAAATCCTCCCTTTGTTATACTTTGTTTTTTTAATATTATTTTTCCCTACCCTTTATGTTTTCCGGGTTCGGGATCATGCTTGGGGTTCATCACTCAGCCTTGGTGCGGCTGGTGACCAGCTTCTCCGCGATGTTCTTGGGCAGCTCAATGTAGTGGCTGGGCTCCATGGTGTACTGGCCGCGGCCCTGCGTTTTGCTACGCAGGTCGGTGGCGTAACCAAACATCTCAGAAAGCGGTACAAAGGCATCAATCTGCTTGGCACCGGGGCGGTCCTCAAAGCCACGGATCTGACCGCGGCGGGAGTTCAGGTCACCAATAACATCGCCCATATACTCTTCGGGAACGATCACGCAAACCTTCATGATCGGCTCCAAAATAACGGGGTCAGCCTTTCTCATTGCCTCTTTGAAGGCCATGGAACCGGCGATCTTAAACGCCATTTCAGAGGAGTCTACCTCATGGTAGGAACCATCGTACAGCGTCACGATGCAGTCTACTACGGGATAACCCGCCAGTACACCGCTGGCCATCGCGCCCCTGATACCGGCATCGACAGCGGGGATATACTCCTTGGGGATAGCGCCGCCCACTACTTCGTTGCGGAACTCATATCCCTTGCCGCTCTCGTTCGGCTCCAGACGGATCTTTACATGACCGTACTGGCCCTTACCGCCGCTCTGGCGTGCGTACTTGTGGTCCACATCGGCCATCTTGCGCACCGTCTCTTTGTAGGCAACCTGGGGCTTACCCACATTGGCTTCTACCTTAAACTCACGCAGCAGACGGTCTACGATGATCTCCAGGTGCAGCTCGCCCATGCCGGCGATGATGGTTTGTCCGGTCTCCTCATCGGTGTAGGTGCGGAAAGTGGGATCCTCCTCAGCCAGCTTGGCAAGGCCCAGGCCCATCTTCTCTTGACCGACTTTGGTCTTCGGCTCAATGGCAACGCGGATAACCGGCTCTGGGAATTCCATAGATTCCAGGATGATCGGATGCTTGGCGTCGCACAGGGTATCACCGGTGGTGGTGTTCTTCAGGCCCACGGCACCGGCAATATCACCGGCATAGCAGGTCTCAATGTCTTTGCGGTGGTTCGCATGCATTTGCAGAATTCTGCCCATGCGCTCATTGTTTTTCTTCACTGAGTTATAGACGCTGGTGCCGGCATCCACAGTACCGGAGTACACACGGAAGAAGCACAGCTTGCCTACATAGGGGTCGGTCATGATCTTGAAAGCGAGAGCGGCAAAAGGCGCGTCATCGCTGGAAGGTCTGGTCTCCTCTTCCTCGGTGTCAGGGTTTACACCCTTGATGTCAGGGACATCGGTGGGGGCCGGCATATAGTCTACCACGGCGTCCAGCAGCTTCTGTACGCCCTTGTTGCGGTAGGAACTGCCGCAGCATACGGGAACCATGTGGTTGGCAATGGTGGATTTGCGGATGCAGCTCTTGATCTCCTCGATGGTAAGCTCCTCACCGTCGAGATATTTCATCAGCAGCTCCTCGTCCTGCTCGGCCACATGCTCCAGCAGCTCGTGGTGGTACTCCTCGGCCTTGGCCTGCATATCGGCGGGGATGTCCTCCACGCGGATATCTTTTCCAAGGTCATCGTAGTACACATAGGCCTTCATCTCTACCAGGTCGATAATACCCTTAAAGGTATCCTCGACGCCGATGGGCAGCTGGATCGGAACAGCGTTGCACTTCAGACGGTCGCGCATCATGCGCACTACATTGTAGAAGTCAGCGCCCATAATGTCCATCTTGTTTACAAATGCCATTCTCGGCACATGGTACTTGTCAGCCTGGCGCCAAACGGTCTCAGACTGCGGCTCTACGCCGCCCTTGGCGCAAAAAACGGTTACGGAACCGTCCAGCACGCGCAGGGAACGCTCTACCTCTACCGTGAAATCAACATGTCCAGGGGTGTCGATGATATTGATGCGGTGGCCCTTCCAATAGGCGGTCGTGGCGGCGGAGGTGATGGTGATACCACGCTCCTGCTCCTGCTCCATCCAGTCCATGGTGGCGCTGCCGTCATGGGTCTCACCCAGCTTGTAGTTTACGCCTGTGTAGTACAGGATACGCTCGGTGGTGGTGGTTTTGCCGGCGTCGATGTGCGCCATGATGCCTATATTACGCGTTTTCTCTAAGGATACATCTCTTGGCATAATGCCCTCCTAATAAGTTTGCGAATTCCATGCCCACAGGGGCAAAGAACAGTAAAAATGCAGTAGTCGCCGGAATTACCATCTGAAATGGGCAAAAGCCTTGTTGGCCTCGGCCATCTTGTGGGTATCCTCGCGCTTCTTGCAGGCGCCGCCCTGGCCGTTCATAGCGTCCATGATCTCGCCAGCCAGTCTCTGAGCCATCAGCTTTTCGCTGCGGTTGCGGCTATAGGTGGTCAGCCAACGCAGACCCAGGGTCTGACGGCGCTCAGGGCGTACCTCCATGGGTACCTGATAAGTGGCGCCGCCGACACGGCGAGCCTTGATCTCCAGAACGGGCATGATGTTCTCCATCGCCTGCTCAAAAGCCTCCAGCGGGTCCTTGCCGGTCTTTTCCTTTACGATGTCAAATGCACCGTAGACGATCTTCTGTGCAACGCCCTTTTTGCCATCCAGCATGATGTTATTGATCAGACGGGTGACCAGCTTGGAATTATAAAGCGGATCCGGCAGAACGTCGCGTCTTGCGATATTACCTCTTCTTGGCACTTCGCTTCCCTCCTTCATAATAAAATGAGATCTTCGGTACTCGAAAGTAAGTCCCCACTCCCGTCGGCCAGTCCAGAGGCTATGTTAAAAAGCCATCTTTCTTGGCACTTATTACGGGTGTGATTACTTCTTCGCGGCACCAGCCTTCTTAGGCCGCTTGGCACCGTACTTACTACGGGCCTGGTTGCGGTTCTGGACGCCCTGGGTATCCAAGGTACCACGGATAATGTGGTAACGAACACCGGGAAGGTCCTTTACACGACCGCCACGGATCAGCACTACGCTGTGCTCCTGCAGGTTATGGCCGATACCAGGAATGTAAGCGGTAGCCTCAA